>Ga0163109_10001147_pt1 | contig 21103 bp, 22 predicted proteins | sample CRUFie1St13metaG_FD_108704 | JGI IMG/M metagenome (GOLD analysis project Ga0163109, IMG submission 108704) | Marine microbial communities from the Costa Rica Dome - CRUD Field 142mm St13 metaG | ecosystem: Environmental > Aquatic > Marine > Oceanic > Photic zone | place: Costa Rica: the Eastern... | reverse complement strand
TTCTTGAGAAAGCAATTCAATCATTCAATGCAGCAGAAGCTGCAAGAAGGGCTAGAGAATTAGTGAGAAGAAAAAGTGTTCTTGAAAGCTCAACTTTGCCAGGTAAATTAGCAGATTGTAGTTCTAGAGATCCCGCAGAATCTGAAATTTACATCGTTGAGGGAGATTCTGCGGGAGGTTCCGCAAAGCAAGGAAGAGATAGAAATTTTCAAGCTATTTTGCCTCTCAGGGGTAAAATTCTTAATATCGAAAAAACCGATGATACAAAAATATATAAGAATACAGAAATTCAGTCATTAATTACAGCCCTAGGATTAGGAATCAAAGGAGAGGAGTTTGACGTTAGCTCTTTGAGATATCATAGAGTTGTAATTATGACGGATGCTGATGTTGATGGTGCGCATATAAGAACTTTATTGTTGACATTTTTTTATAGATATCAAAGAGAATTAGTTGAAAAAGGTTATATATATATTGCTTGTCCTCCCCTTTATAAGGTTGAAAGAGGTAAGAATCATAAATACTGTTATAACGAGAATCAATTAAAGGACACAATTGCAGCTTTTGGTGAAAATGCAAATTACAATATTCAAAGATTTAAGGGGTTAGGTGAGATGATGCCAAAACAATTATGGGATACAACTATGAATCCTCAAACAAGGATGATGAAAAGGGTTGAAATTGAAGATGCACTTGAAGCTGACAGAATATTTAATATATTAATGGGAGATAAAGTTGCACCAAGAAGAGAATTTATTGAAACCCATAGCAGTAACTTAGATATGGCAACGTTAGATATATGATTAACAACTTTCTTAAGAATTTTTGCTTAATTACTTTTGCTTTAATTGCACCTGTTACGTTACCTGCAGGTGGAATTCAAAAAAGTATAAATCATAATAAGTCTCCCAATAACACAAAAGAAATTATATTGAGTTCCAATACTTCTCTTTATTCTTTTCCGGAAAAGAATGCTTCTAAATTATTAGTTCTTAATATAGGTACAAGTTTATCAGTTTTGCGTAATTGGCAAGTCAACGAAAGTGAAATTTGGATTCGTGTGGAGTTAGCTTCTAATAAATTATTGGATGATCCCAATAAAATTAAAAAAGGCTGGATAAAAATGTAAATTTTGGATATTACCTCAATAATTATTGTTTTATTAGGGAGTACTTTTGGATTAATACTTAGAATGTTTATACAAAATAGTTTAAGAATTAATATTGGAATAAATATTCAAAATACTACAATTGTCAATTTGATTGCATCTTTTTTTTTGGGTATCTTAGTAGCATTAAAAATTGTTAACAACAACATATTATTATTATTTTATACTGGTTTTTTAGGATGTTTTAGTACATTCTCTTCTTTTGTGTATCAATTATTTATTTTATTTAAAAAGGGAAAATTTATCCGTTTATTTTTTCACTATTACGAAGTAATAATTCTGTCATTTACTTGCTTTTATTTAGGTTACTATTTGGTTCAAATTATAAGATGAAAATAAAGAATTTTATTTATATTCTTTTGGCTTGCTATGCAGCTACATTTTTAAGGGTATTTATAAATAATAATTTTATTGTTTCAATTACTGGATCCTTTTTTTTGGGTTTTATTATTTCAAAAAATTTAATCCCCTCTAAAAAAAAAATTTTATTAAGCGGTTTTTTTTCTTGCTTTACCTCTTTTAGCGGATTCTTATATTCTTTGTATAAAATTTTTAATCAAGGAGATTGGTTAAAATTTATATTTTTTTTTAATTTAATAATAATCTTAAATCTATTTACTATGTATTTTGGGTTCTGGATAAGTAGAAAAATTACTTAGATTTCATATAATAGTGTTGTTACAATGACTAGGGAATATATTTATGAATGATAATAATCTTGAGACGATCACATCCCTATCTTCAGACTTAAGTACTAGAGAAAATATTACGATCCAACTTGAAGAATTACTTGTCGCAGGAAATTATGATGAGGCAAAGTTACTTTTAGAACCCTCACAACCTGTTGATATTGCAGATGCTATTGGAAGCCTTCCATTAATCTTGCAGGCATTAGCATTTAGATTATTAAAGAAAAACGAGGCAATTGAGGTTTATGAATACTTAGATCCAGTAGTTCAACAAACTTTATTAGACAGACTTCGTTCTGGAGAAGTTTTAGAAATCGTTGAGAAAATGTCTCCTGATGATAGGGTTCAACTCTTTGATGAATTACCTGCAAAAGTCGTAAGAAAATTTTTGTCTGCTCTTAGTCCTGGTGAGAGGAAAGTCACAGCTGAATTACTTGGATATGAGCCTGAAACCGCTGGAAGATTAATGACAACTGAATTCATAGATCTTAAAGAGATGCAAACAGCAGCTGAGGCTCTTTCCTTGGTCAGAAAGAGAGCTCCATTTACAGAAACGATCTATAGTTTGTACGTTACGGATAAAGAAAGACATTTAACAGGCATTCTTTCTTTGAGAGACCTTGTAACCGCTGATCCAACTAAGCCCATTGGAGATGTAATGACCAAAGATGTAGTTAATATTTCTACTAATACAAATCAAGAGGAGGTCGCAAGAGCAATTCAAAGGTATGATTTTTTAGCGCTACCAGTAGTTGATAAAGAAAAAAGACTTGTTGGGATTGTCACTGTCGATGATTTGATTGATGTTATAGAGCAGGAGGCCACAAGAGATATTTATGCAGCAGGGGCAGTTCAACCCGGAGATGAAGATGACTACTTTCAAAGTAGTTTGTTTACCATAGCTCGGCGAAGAATCTTGTGGTTGTTAATTTTGGTTTTAGCAAATGGTTTGACAACAAAAGTTATAGCTATGAATGATCAAATATTAAAAGAAATAGTTTTATTAGCCGCATTTATTCCGCTTCTAATAGGTACGGGGGGGAATGTTGGCGCTCAAAGTTCAACTGTTGTCATTAGAGGCTTAAGCACTCAAAAATTAAAGTCTCTTGGCGCGTTTAAGGCAGTTGTTAAGGAGGCAATAACGGGAGCTCTTTTGGGTGTTTTAATGATGTTAGTAGTATTCCCCTTCGCTTGGTGGCAAGGAGAAGGTCCCTTAATAGCCTCTGCTGTAGGAATAAGTTTAATCTCTATTACCACTTTGGCTGCTACAACAGGTGCGATTCTCCCTTTGTTATTTGCCAGAATGAAATTGGATCCAGCCTTGATGTCCTCACCTTTCATAACAACTGTCACTGATATCGCAGGTGTATTTATTTACCTAAGTACCGCGAGATGGCTATTAAGCTCGCAATTGATCTAATTCACTAGGTATTTATTCTCATTTTTGTAAATTTGTGGATTTTTTTGTTTAACTTTACATTTCTTAATGGTATTGTTTACAAAACATCATTCAATTTTCATGTCTTCCGAAACATTAAGTGAGAATAAATTGGCAACTATATCAAATTTAAAAGCTTCTAACGATGTAGACCTTGTTAGATCTTATTTAAGAGATATAGGTAGAGTTCCATTATTATCACACGAGCAAGAAATTACTCTTGGTAGGCAAGTTCAAGAATATATGCAAGTTGAAAGAGCAGAATTGGAAATTATTGAATTAACAGGGGAAAAACCAAGTATTGAGGAATTATCAATCAAATTAAATTTATCTTCTTCCACAATTAAAAAGAGATTGAGAGCAGGCCAAAGAGCTAAAGAAAGAATGGTGGCAGCTAATTTAAGACTTGTAGTAAGTGTTGCCAAAAAATATACAAAGAGAAATATGGAATTATTAGACTTAATCCAAGAAGGAACGATTGGCCTAGTGAGGGGAGTTGAGAAATTTGACCCAGCCAGAGGTTATAAGTTTTCAACATATGCGTATTGGTGGATTAGACAGGGAATAACGAGAGCAATTGCTGAAAAAAGTAGAGCAATAAGATTACCAATTCATATTACTGAAATGTTGAATAAGTTAAAAAAAGGTCAAAGAGAGTTGAGTCAAGAAATGTCTAGAACTCCAACAGTAAGTGAACTTGCCAAATATGTAGAGCTTCCTGAAGAGGATGTCAAAGATTTGATGTGCAAAGCTGGGCAGCCAGTTAGTCTTGAAACAAAAGTTGGTGATGGGGAAGATACAGTTTTATTAGATTTACTCGCAGGAGGTGAGGATTTACCAGATGAACAAATAGAGATGGATTGTATGAGAGGAGATCTTCATTCTCTTTTGCATCAATTACCTGATTTACAATGTAGAGTCTTAAGAATGAGATACGGGATGGATGGTGATGAGCCAATGTCTCTTACAGGCATTGGAAGAGTTTTAGGAATAAGTAGAGATCGAGTAAGAAACTTAGAAAGAGATGGATTAAGAGGTTTGAGAAGACTTAGTGATAATGTAGAAGCTTATTTTGTTTCCTGAATAAATTCAAATATAAATTTATTTGTTTTTTCAGGCTCTTCATCATGAGGGCAATGACCTGCACCTTTAATAATGTCTAGTCTTTTAATGTTCTTAAATTTTTTCTTCCAATCTTTTGCCTCACTTAAAGATTCCCAAGGATCTTTTTCGCCCCAAATTAATTGGATTGGAACGATAACCTTATCGAAAAGGTCAGTTGCAAGGTAGTCATCAAATAAATTAATAAAGCCGCGAAATGCTTCTTTTGAGTTTTTCCTTTTAGAAGGTTTATATAGTATTTCAATTAACTCCTCATCGATATTTTTTCCTGAAGGGTAAGCTTGTTTAAGTATTTTCTTTATAATTTTTGGATTAGCAGCCCTAGTAAAAAGTGTATCGCTAATTATTCTTTGTCTTACTAAGGTTTTTAATACGGGCCTTAACAAATTCATCAAGATATCATTTTTTTTCAAGCGTTTATCATCCATAGTTCTTTGCGCACAATCAATCAAAATGACACCTTTACATTTATCTTGAAGAATTTCAGCAGCTTTTAATGCAATAACACCACCAATTGAATTGCCTACCAAGTAAACAGGAGATTTTATTACCTCTGAACAAAATGTTGATATTTGATTACTCCATAAGTCAAATGAATATTTAATTGAATTTTCTTTGTGAGGTTCGTAATTTAATAAAGCACTTGGTTGACTGCTTTCTCCGAATCCTAATAAGTCAATTGCATAGCATTTAAAAGAATTACCAAGAAAATCTTGATTATGTCTCCAATGTCTTTTTGATGCTCCAAATCCATGTACTAATAAAATAGTAATATTATTTTCGCAAACAGATTTTTTTGATAAAGACCAAGAAATTTCCCAATTTTGCCATTTCCAAGTTTCAGATTTATTTAAAGACACTTTCAAGGAGATATTAATTAAACTTTAATTCAAAAAAAAAAAAAATGTTTTTGATTAATTATTCTTAGATAAGAAAAGGTTTTCTTTTTATGAAAAAAAATAAGGTCGCATGTATTGGAGAGGCTTTAATAGATAGGATTAGAAACAAGTCAAATGAAGGATTTACAAATTATTTGGGCGGGGCTCCGGCTAATGTTGCTTGTGCATTAAGAAAATTAAAAATAGATTCAATATTTATTGGACGTTTGGGAAATGATAATTTTGGGAAAAAATTTATTAATGAATTTAATGAATTGCAGGTTAATTTAGATTTTTTGCAATTGGATAATGATTTATCTACACGTGTAGTTAATGTAGATAGAGATCAATTTGGAGATCGTTTTTTTTCAGGATTTGAAGCAAAATCTCATACATGCTTTGCTGATGAAGCTCTTAATAAAAAATTAATCGAAAAAGAACTTCCAAAGTTGGAGAAATTTTTTTTAGAAACAAAATATTTGGTTACAGGAACTAATTTATTATCATCTCCAATATCTTCAGAGACTATTTTTTTTCTTCTAGAGAAGGCCAATAAATTTAAAGTTAAAATAATTGTTGATTTGAATTGGAGAGAAGTATTTTGGGATTACTCAAGTTTTTCATCAGAAATTAGCAAAACAGCGAGATTTAATTTAATTAAACAATTTTTAAATCATGCTCATTTTTTAAAACTTGCTAAGGAAGAAGCGACTTTGTTTTTTGACCATGTAAATCCCTTGTTGATATCTCAACAGATGTCCAAAAAACCCGATGTAGTAATAACCGATGGCAAAAATCCTGTTGCATGGTTCATTAATGGATTGCAGGGAATTACCAAAACTCCCAACTCAAAAAGAATTGTTGATACTACTGGTGCAGGAGATGCATTTCTTGCTGGCCTAGTTTCAAAATTAATTTCTTCTGGTTACCCTTCAAACAAATTAGAAATAGAAGATTATATTAAGTTCGCAAATGCGTGTGGATTATTAACTTGTCTTGGTGAAGGCGCTATCGAGCAACAGCCAGATTATGAAAAGGTCAATAAATTTTTTGGATCTCTTATCTCATAGTGCCTTCCGCAATTTTTTGCGTAACTAATTTTTATTTTCCAGAAATTATCAATAAGTGGTTCTATTAATTCAGGCCATTCAATAACTAAAATAGCTTTGGTTTGTGCTGCTTCTTCCTCTTCAGATAAAAAAAATTCTCTTGCTGAGGAAATGTTTTCCAGTCTGTATAAATCAAGGTGAACTAGTGGAATTTTTCCAGAATAATAATGATGCGATAACGCAAATGTAGGGCTTGTAATATCCTCAGAGATAGATAACCCTCTGGCTATGCCTTGAACAAATGAAGTTTTTCCTGCCCCTATTGGACCTTGTAATAAGATAATTGATTGGGGATTTAATTTTTGTGCGAGTTTTTCCCCTAAATTTAACGTTTCTTTTAAATTCTCAACAAACACAAAATTACACAAAAATCATCTATAGTTTAATAGAAAAGAATTTTTTAGAAATGGTTATCGCTAATTCAGTTAAAACTTCCATACCTAATTTTATTATTTCTGATATTTCACTATCAGATTTTGGTCGCAAAGAAATTAAAATAGCTGAAACTGAAATGCCCGGCTTAATGGCCCTTAGAGATAAATATCAAATCGAAAAGCCTCTCAAAGGTGCAAAAATAGCAGGAAGTTTACATATGACGATTCAGACAGCAGTATTAATTGAAACTCTTGTTGATCTTGGTGCAAAAGTGAAGTGGGCTTCATGTAATATTTTTTCGACTCAGGATCATGCGGCGGCGGCTATTGCAGACCAAGGAATCCCTGTTTATGCAAAAAAGGGTGAAACTCTCGATGAGTATTGGCAATATACTCACTATATTCTTGATTGGGGCTCAGATTCACCAAATATGATTCTTGATGATGGGGGAGATGCAACTGGTTTATTGATATTAGGTAGTAAGGCAGAAAAAGATTTGTCTGTTTTAGATAATCCTAGTAATGAAGAGGAAATTGCTTTATTCAATTCTATTAAATCTAAGCTGAAAGCTGATAGTAATTTTTATTCTAGAATTAAGAGTAATATTATTGGTGTTACTGAGGAAACTACAACTGGTGTTGCAAGACTTTACCAACTTCAAAAGCAAAGTGCTCTACCTTTTCCTGCTATTAATGTTAATGATTCAGTAACTAAGAGCAAATTTGATAATTTATATGGCTGCAGAGAATCTTTAGTTGACAGTATAAAGCGTGCTACTGATGTGATGATCGCTGGGAAGGTTGCTTTAGTAATGGGTTTTGGAGATGTAGGTAAAGGTTCAGCCCAGTCCCTAAGAGGACTTGGTGCAATTGTAAAAGTAGCTGAAGTTGATCCAATTTGTGCTCTCCAAGCGGCAATGGAAGGCTTTAGTGTTGTTACATTAGACGACGTAGTGGAAGATATAGATATATTTGTTACAGCAACTGGGAACTATCAAGTAATAACAAAAGAAAATCTTGTCAAGATGAAAGATGAGGCCATAGTCTGTAATATCGGTCATTTCGATAATGAAATTGATGTAGCTTCGTTGAAAGATTATCCATGGGAAAACATTAAGCCGCAGGTTGATCACATAACATTACCGAGTGGCAACAAAATAATCCTTTTAGCTGAAGGTAGATTAGTTAACTTAGGTTGTGCAACTGGACACCCAAGCTTTGTTATGAGTAATTCTTTTACTAATCAAGTACTAGCTCAAATTGAACTTTTTAATAAGTCAGAAAAATATGCTAAGGAGGTTTATGTTCTACCAAAACATTTAGACGAAATGGTAGCTAGATTACATCTAGATAAAATTGGTGCAAAATTAACAAAATTAACTAAGGAACAAGCTGATTATATTAACGTATCTGTTGAAGGTCCTTATAAACCAGAGCTTTATAGATATTAAGTTTGGATTTAGTTTTTTTAAATTTTCTGACTTCAATTCCTGAATACATTAGTCTAGCTGTTGAGAAGAATTCAATAATTGCATACCTTACTATTTGTTTGGCTATGTTCTTGGAAAATATAATTCCTCCAATTCCTTCGGAATTAATTATGCCTTTGGGAGGGTTTTTCGTTTATCAACAAAAATTAAATTTTTATATTCTAGTTTTTTGGGGTTTATTTGGAACGATTTTAGGATCACTACCTTGGTATTACTTGGGTAGATTAGTAAATGAAAAGAGACTTTCAGAGTTTTTAGAAAAAAGAGGCAAATATCTTGGAATTTCTTCCAATGATTTAAATAAAAGTAAAAGATGGTTTGATAAATACGGGGTTTCGCTAGTTTTTTGGGGTCGATTAGTACCTGGTGTAAGAACTTTAATTTCAGTTCCTGCTGGTATAGAACTTATGCCAATAAAAAAATTTTTGATTTGGACTACATTTGGTAGCCTTATATGGGTTATACTTCTCACTTATGCCGGCTATTTATTTGGTGAAAATTATCCAATCATTGAAACTTATATAGATCAAATAAAAAATGTATTGAAACCTATCATATTTTTAATCTTGTTATATATATTTTTTAAACTAATTATTAGATTCTTAAAAAAAGATAGAGCTTAGAAAGGGATTTCACTAGAGCTACTATTGCTAGAAAATTGGTTATTTTCAGACTCTTTTCGGGAGCTTAGTAAGTTTAATCTATCTACTCTAACAACTGGTTTGTATCTATCTTCCCCTGTATTTTTATCCTTCCAACTATCAATTTTAAAGCTTCCTGTTATTCCAATTAAAGATCCTTTTTTCACGTAATCTGCTGCTATTTGCGCTTGTTTGCCCCATATTTCTAAATTAAACCAGTCTGGCTCTTCATCTCTGCTTCTTCTATTCACTGCAATGGTGAAATTAGCTACGATACTTCCAGATTCAAAATATCTGACATCTGGTTCTCTTCCAGCTCTGCCAACAAGGTTAATAGTGTTAATTTCCATAAATTTTTTTTTTTTAATACTACACATATTTCTTGGTTTTGCTCAAAGTTTTGCGTGCTATTCATAACTAAACTCAAGAATTCTGAGAGCTTAACAAAAAATAGATATATTATTTATAAAAAAAGAATTCTTATTGTGATTTTTAACAGATTTAAATTTTCTAGAGATATTGGCATAGATTTGGGAACTGCCAATACACTTATACATGTATCAGGTAAAGGTGTAGTTTTACAAGAGCCTTCTGTGGTAGCTATGGATTTAGAGGAGGGGATTCCATTAGCTGTAGGTAAAGAAGCAAAATTAATGCTTGGAAGGACCCCCGGCAATATAAGAGCTGTAAGACCACTAAGAGATGGGGTTATCGCAGACTTTGATGCAGCAGAACAAATGATAAAAACATTTATTCAAAAATGTAACGAAGGGAAGGGGATAATAGCACCAAGGATAGTGATTGGCATTCCAAGCGGGGTTACCAGTGTTGAGCGAAGAGCAGTAAGAGAAGCTGGATTAGCAGGAGCCAGAGAAGTTCACTTAATTGATGAACCTGTTGCAGCAGCGATAGGAGCATCATTACCAGTAACTGAGCCAATTGGAACTATGATTGTTGATATTGGTGGTGGTACTACTGAAGTTGCAGTATTAAGTTTGGGCGGAACTGTATTGAGTGAATCTGTTCGAATAGCAGGTGACGAGATAAATGAATCAATTACTTTATACCTTAAAAAAGTTCATAATCTAGTTGTTGGAGAGAGAACTGCAGAAGATATAAAAATAAAAATTGGATCTGCATTTCCTGATGATGATTTTGATAAAACTACTTTAGAGGTTAGGGGCTTACATCTTTTATCTGGTTTGCCTAGGTCAATTACTTTGACTTCTGGAGAAATCAGAGAAGCTATGGCTGATACACTTGGCAAAATAGTTGAAGCTGTAAAAAGAACTTTAGAGCGAACTCCTCCTGAACTTGCTGCAGATATTGTTGATAGAGGGATTATGCTTGCAGGAGGGGGGGCTTTAGTAAGAGGCATTAATGATTTATTGAGTGATGAAACGGGAATTTTTACACACATAGCAGAAAACCCACTGCTCTGCGTGGTAAACGGTTGCGGAGAGGTTTTAGATGATTTTAAAAAACTTAAAAGAGTTGTCGACACTCCAGATTTTATAAGGAACGCCATAAGAGATTAATATTATGTTAGATATCCGACGGATTTCTACTCGTCGTTGGTGGCATAAAAAGAAAAGTTGGTTCTTTTTTGCAATTTTTTTATTTTTAGTTTTTGTAAGGATATCAAAGGGATCTTTTTATAAAGATTTTTACTATTTAATTTCAAAACCTTTTTGGCCTGGTCAATTTCAAAAAGAAGTTATCCAAAAGAGCATAGACCAAGAATCCTTAATAAAGTTAAATCTTCTTAAAAAAGATAATAAAAGATTGAGGGAAATCTTATCTCTTAGAGAATCGTCTAATAATGATGAGATTTCAGCTGCAGTTATTTCCAGAAAAACAGGAAGTTGGTGGAGACAAATAATATTAAACAAAGGTTCAAAGGATGGAGTGCAAATTGGTAGTACTGTTGTTGGTCCAGGAGGATTATTAGGAAGAGTTAATAATACTTCATTCTTTACTTCTTCGGTAACTTTAATAACCTCTCCAGAAAGTAAGTTAGGCGTTTGGGTAGATAGAATTCAAATTAATGGTTTACTGGTAGGTTTAGGAGATGATTATCCAAGTTTAATACTTTATTCAAAAGATGCTGATATTAAAGTCGGAGATTTTATATCGTCTTCTCCTGCAAGTACGTTATTACCTCCAAATATTCCTATCGGTATTATCCAATCAATAGATGAGCCTTTTAAATCAAAAAAAACGGCAAAAATATCACTTTTAGCAAAACCTCATGCAATTGATTGGGTGCAAATTTTAAAATTAAATATTCAATGAATAAATTTTTTATAAAAAACTCGCATATTATATCCTTTATTTTTATCCCAGTTATTTTTTTGTGGCACCCTAATTGGCTGGGATTTTTAGGTGTTCAGCCATATTGGCCTTTATTTTGGTTATTGCCTTGGTCAATGATATATGGATCCATTAATGGATTCATAATTGGTTTGTTTTTAGGTCTAATTTTAGATTCTCTTACTTTAGATAGTAATTTTTCTCAAATACCAGGATTAATTTTATGTGGAATTGTGTTTGGGAGAATTAAATTTCATAGTGATATTTTGGTGGGACATTTTAGATATGGTTTAATTTGTTCTTTTGGAAGTTTTTTATGTGGTACGCTTTATTTCTTACAAATATTCTTTAAAAATTTTATAGATAGTAATTTTTTACTGGTTATCCCCAGTTTGCATAATATCTTAGCCGAGGTATTTCTTACAGGTTTTTTTGCTCCTTTTTTTTGTTCCCAACTTTTAAGATTGTTTAAATTTTCAAGAAAAAAATTGCAGTCGCAAATTTAGCGAAGATTTAATAAGTGTACGAAAAAAAATACATATTTTCAAATTATTTAAAATTTTTGTAAACCTACGGAATATCTCTTTGAGGGGTTCGTAATGTTATATTTTTAATTGTTAGAATAAAGATTCAATGCAATAGTTCTTTGCTTTGAACTATCGAGAAAACTTTTTTAATTATGTCAAAAGCAAGAATTTTAGTTGTTGATGATGAACCAGCAGTTTTGAAGGTATTAGTTACAAGGCTTCAACTAGCGGGATATCAAGTTTTTTCAGCTACTAATGGTGAAGAGGCTCTTGAATCTTTTCACAGGGATTCGCCAGATTTAATAGTTCTTGATGTTATGCTTCCAAAAATGGATGGTTTCGCAGTTTGTAGAAGAATTAGGGCTGAATCAGTTGTTCCAATAATATTCTTAACTGCTCTAGAAGCTATTTCGGAGAGAGTTGCTGGCTTGGATTTGGGGGCTGATGATTACTTATCTAAACCATTCAGTCCAAAAGAGCTAGAAGCTAGGATCGCAACTATTTTGAGAAGAATGGGCCCTACTGTATCGGTTACTGAAACTAAAGAAGTTCCATCTGGTAAAGGAGTGATGAAATTTGGAAGTTTAGTTGTTGATACCAATCGCAGACAAGTTTCTAGGGCTGGGGAAAGAATTAGCCTAACTTATACTGAATTTAGCCTTCTAGAATTATTATTCGATGAACCTGGTAAAGTTGTCCCAAGAGCAGAAATTTTAGAACAGCTATGGGGCTATCCTCCTCGTAGAGCAGCAGATTTAAGAGTTGTAGATGTGTATGTTGCTAGGCTAAGAGGAAAATTAGAACCAGATCCTAGAAATCCAGAATTAATATTAACTGTTAGAGGAATCGGTTATGCATCTCAGAGAGTTGGCGAAACAGCATCTTCTTTGGCAAGTTGAGCCATTGTCTGATAATTTTATTAAATAAAACAAACATCATAAATAAGTTTTGTCTGAAATAAGAGAAGCACGCCTACAAAAAGCTAATTCACTAATTTTTAAAGGATTTTCTTCTTATGCAGAGAGTTTTAGAGTTTCACATACTACAAAATTTCTTCTTCAAAAATTTGATTATTTAGAAAATGGTCAAGAAGAAGACTTTAGTGTTTCTATTGCTGGAAGAGTTATGGCAAAAAGGGTAATGGGTAAAATTGCCTTTTTTACAATAAGCGATCAAGAAGGTCTAATTCAGCTTTATCTAGAAAAAAGGATTATTAATTGCAATCATGAAAACCAAAAATTACTTTCTTTTGATGATATGAAGGAAATAGTAGATATTGGTGATTGGATAGGCGTTTACGGAACTATTAAAAAAACTAATAAAGGTGAGCTTTCTATTAAAGTTGAAAAATGGGAAATGTTATCCAAATCATTACAGCCTTTGCCCGATAAATGGCATGGATTGACTGATATTGAAAAAAGATATAGACAACGTTATGTAGATTTAATAGTGAATCCTCATTCTAAAAATGTATTTAAAACAAGAGCAAAATGTATAAGTTTTATAAGAAAATGGCTCGATAATAGAAATTTTTTAGAGATAGAGACTCCAATTCTTCAATCAGAAGCTGGTGGTGCTGAAGCAAGACCATTTATTACTCATCACAACACATTAGATATACCACTTTATCTAAGAATAGCTACAGAATTACATTTAAAAAGAATGATTGTTGGGGGATTTGAGAAAGTTTATGAATTGGGAAGAATCTTCCGTAATGAGGGTATAAGTACAAAGCATAATCCAGAATTTACCTCAGTTGAAATTTATCAAGCTTTTTCAAACTATATTGATATGATGAATCTAACAGAAGGACTAATTAAGGATGTCGTATCTGATGCATGTGGATCTTTAGTTATAAATTATCAAAATAAGGAAATTGATTTTTCTAAACCTTGGACAAGAATTTCCATGAAAGATATTGTCAAAAAATATACAGGAATCGATTTTGATTCTTTTAGTGGAGACTTTCAAGCTGCAAAACAAACTGTTAAAGGTATAAATGTTGAATTTTCTAATAAAGTGAATACTATGGGAAGACTTTTAAATGAGGTTTTCGAGCAAAAAGTTGAGTCAAAACTTATTGAACCTACTTTTGTCATCGATTATCCTGTAGAAATTTCTCCCTTAGCTAGGCCTCATATTGATAACAAAGAAATGGTACAGAGGTTCGAATTATTTATTTTTGGTCGAGAGTTAGCAAATGCTTTTAGTGAATTAATAGATCCAGTAGATCAAAGAGAAAGAATGCAATTGCAGCAATCTCTTAGAGATGCAGGAGATTATGAGGCACATTGTATTGATGAAGATTTTTTGAATGCCTTAGAGATAGGTATGCCTCCCACGGGAGGATTGGGCATAGGTATTGATAGACTAATTATGTTAATTACTAATAGTCCATCAATTAGAGATGTAATCCCTTTCCCATTGTTAAAACCAGAAATAACTTCCAATAAAAAATAAAAAATTACCCTTGAATGAAGTAAAATAGATAAATTATTCCAATACGAAATTTTTAAATGAGTGGTGAACGTGTTGGTTTCCGTTTCAAACACGCGGACGCAGTAGTAAAAAGAAATCCTCAAGGCCGATCAAGAAGAGGATGGGTTATTGAACCAGTGGAGCAAACTACAAGTAGGGGTACAAAAATGCCTGCATATAAAATTCGCTGGAGAGATAGTGAGAGGCCAGAAACTGTCTTACAACATATGTTGATTGCTGATCCAGATCCCTCTCCTCCTCCAAGTTCGGTAAGTTTAGATTCATAGTTTCACAAAGTCTGCATAATACCCTTATCTTTTTAGTGCAGAATTAATTTCTTTATTTATACTTTTTTGTTTTTCAACTTGTCGTTTATCATGTAATTTTTTCCCTTTCCCTACTCCAATAGCGAGTTTTATCCATGAGCCTTTTAAATATAGAGATAATGGAACAATAGTCATCCCTTTTTTTTCAGTATTGGATTTCAGTTTTATTATTTCTTTTTTATGTAGTAGCAACTTTCTATTTCTTAATGGATCATGATTAAAGAAACACCCCACATTTTTATGTGGTGAAATGTGAACATTTAATAATAAGATCTCACCATCTCTGAATGAACAGTACCCATCTCTTAAATTTGCTTTTCCGTTTCTAATAGATTTTACTTCAGTACCTAAAAGTTCAATCCCAGCTTCGATTGTTTCAGATATTGCATATTGATATTTTGCATATCTGTTCTCAGCTAAGCGTTGAAAATTATTTTCTTTATTAGTATTTTTTTTAACTTTGTTTGAATTTTTTGCCATTTTAGTTGTAAAAAAATCTTTCTACTCAGAACAATTGCAATTAATCTTTCATTATGGCAATAATTTCTTCCAATATAGGCGATAATGACTTTTCTTTTAGAAAAAAAGAGCTCAGGCTAGTTGATTCAAAAATCATTCCAGAAGAAAAAAGAAAAAAAAATAATCTGAGCTTAGCTAGGCCTGTTACTTTACAAGAATTTATTGGCCAAGAAAAACTTAAGTCTTCTTTAAGAATAGCTATAGATGCTTCAATTTATCGAAAAGAACCTTTGGAACATACTCTTTTATATGGACAGCCAGGTTTAGGCAAGACTACCCTAGCTTTCTTAATAGCTCGAGAAATGAATACAAAATGTAGGATAGCTACAGCGCCCGCAATTGAAAGACCAAGAGATATTGTTGGTTTATTACTTGGATTAAAAGAAGGTGAAGTTTTATTTATTGATGAGATACATCGCTTAAATAGGTTAACTGAAGAGTTGTTATATTCTGCAATGGAGGATTTTAGACTAGATTTAACTATGGGAGCTAATAGAGGAGCACGTTGCAGAACAATTAATCTTCCTAGGTTTACTCTAATTGGTGCGACAACTAAATTAGCCTCAATTAGTGCTCCCCTAAGAGATAGATTTGGTATATCTCAAAAAATTGAATTTTATACATTTGATGAATTAAAACAAATAATTTTTAATTTCTCCAGATTAATAAACTTTAATTTAGATGATGAATCCTCCTATCACTTAGCAAAGATATCACGAGGAACTCCAAGAATCGCTCTGAGATTACTAAGAAGAGTTAGAGATTATGCTCAAGTTGTTAAAAAAACTAATACGATCTCCCTTGATTTAATAAAAAAAGCTTTAGATTCATACCAAATAGATGAAAAAGGATTAGATACTTTAGATAGACAATATTTATCTTTTCTGAATCAAAACGATAATATTCCAACTGGCCTCGACGCAATTGCAGCAGGATTGGGTGATGATTCTTCAATGTTAGAATTAGTAGTTGAGCCATATCTAATCCAAATTGGTTTTTTAACAAGAACTCCTAGAGGAAGAGTACTTACTGCTTTAGGGAAAAAATACATTGATTCAAAAAATGATAACTTTTAAAAAAATTAAGGTTTGTTTTTTATTAATTTTTGTTTTAGTCAATATTTTTCATATTGCTCCTTGTTATTCAATACCTTTAAGAGAGGATTTGTTTAAAAATGCATTAGATTTAAGTTCTATTGGAAAATTTAATCTCGCTTTACAAGAATGGAATCGCTATCTCAATTCTTATCCAAATGATGCTGCAGCTTTGAGTAATAGAGGAAATGTAAGACTTGTTATGGGAGATTTAGAGGGATCAATAGATGACCAAAATAGGGCAATAAGTTTAGATCCTAATGAAATAGATCCTTTTATTAACAGAGGTATAGCAGAAGAAGCATTGGGTCAATGGTTGCAAGCGAAAAAAGATTATATGTTTGTTATTTCGCAAGATAGTAAGAATTTCTCTGCATTATATAACTTGGCAAATGTCGAAGGGTCTACCTCACAATGGGGAAAAGCAAGAGATTTATTTTCAAAAGCTGCTATTTATAATCCTGGATTTGCTATGGCAAGGTCAAGTATGGCTTTAGCAGATTTCCAGTTGGGAAATATTGATGAATCTGAAAAAGAATTAAAAAAATTAATTAGACGTTATCCAACTTTTGTAGATGCTAGAGCAGCTTTAACAGCTTTGAGTTGGTTCAAGGGCGAATCTGGGAAAGCTGAGAGTAATTGGGTAGCAGTAACTGAATTAGATCCTAGGTATAGTGATGAAGAGTGGTTAAAAAAAATAAGAAGATGGCCTCCAAAACCAATTAAAGAGTTAATGAACTTTATTGATTTAAAAATAAGTAATGAATAGAGATCAGTTTTTAAAAAAAATTGATTCGTTTAGTGATGAATTAATTAATTTAAGAAGACATATCCATGCACATCCGGAATTAAGTGGACTTGAAAATCAAACTGCGATATTGATAAGTGGTTATTTAAAAAATATTGGTTGGAAAGTAAGAGAATCTATAGGCAGGACTGGAGTTATAGCTGATTTTGGCCCCTTAGATAAAGGCATTATAGGCTTAAGAGTGGATATGGATGCGTTACCAATATTTGAGGAAACTAAATTAAGTTTTTCTTCAAAAATTGATGGAGTCATGCATGCGTGTGGTCACGATTTGCATATTTCAATTGGATTGGGTGTAGCAAAAATTATTAAGGATTTAAAACTTAATTTTGGGACTAGGATTATTTTTCAGCCTGCTGAAGAAATTGCTAGTGGAGCGAGATGGATGATTAAGGATGGTGCTACTGATGGGTTAACCCATATTTTTGGGGTTCATGTCTACCCTGATTTATCTATAGGGACTATTGGGATTAAAGAGGGTAGTTTAACTGCAGCTGCTGGAGAACTAAAGGTAGAGATAAAAGGGAAATCTGGACATGGTGCTCGACCTCATGAAGGGGTTGACGCAATTTGGGTTGCTTCTAAAATTATTTCGGGAATTCAAGAATCTATAACACGGAAGTTAGATCCTTTAGATCCTGTAGTAATAACTTTTGGTAAAATAAGTGGTGGCAATGCATTCAACGTTATTGCAGAAAAAGTTAATTTAATTGGTACCGTTAGATGCACCAATCTTAAATTATTTAAGAATATTGGTAATTGGCTCAATGAAAATATCTCTTCTCTAGCTAATAGTTGTGGAGCCGATGCAAGCGTATTATTCAGAGAAATAACTCCACCAGTTAATAATAATTATGAAATTAATAGAATCATCAGAAATTCCGGAATTAATGTTTTGGGTCAAGAAAATGTTATCGAATTACAAAAACCATCATTAGGCGCTGAAGATTTCGCTGAGTTCTTGAATGAGATCCCTGGGGCAATGTTTAGGCTTGGAGTTTCTCGTTCAAATGGATGCGCTCCACTACATAGTTCTAAATTTGATCCTGATGAAAGAGCTATTGCTGTTGGAATTAAAGTGATAACAGAATCCATAGTAAAATTAAATAATGAAATAACTAATACACTTGATAAATGACAGTTAATAAAAGATTTGTTTTATCTTTTGTGGCGCCTTTCATGATCTTAATGTCGGCTATTGGCTTGATATTAAGCGAAAATACAAGGAAAATTTTTTATTTACCTATTGGTTTAATGGGAATTTCAATTATTTTGGAGAAAGAAGTAAGGAGAAGATTCAGAAGGGAAAACATTTTAAAAAAAATAAAGTCTTATCAAAAAATTAAATAAAATCTTTTTATTTAATTTACGCAATATGTGATGACTATTAATTAGAAAAGAGCTATTAATAAGATGAATACTAGGGGTGCTAAGAAACTAAATTTAACTTAGCTGAGATCATACCCTTTGAACCTTAATCATTAATATTGATTCAGGGAAGTGGAAATTTGATCAAACTTTAGTAATAAAACTTTTAAAAAATCTATAAATTATGAGAAGTTCATGGATTAAGCCTCGCCTTGGCAAAGAAAATGTAACTCAGATGAACTTTGCGAGGAACGGTTATATTACTGAAGAAATGGATTTTGTTGCTAAAAAAGAAAATCTGCCTGCTTCTTTAATAATGGAAGAAGTGGCAAGAGGAAGATTAATTATTCCAGCTAATATTAATCATTTGAATCTTGAGCCAATGTCTATCGGTATTGCTTCTAGATGTAAAGTTAATGCCAATATTGGTGCTTCCCCTAATGCAAGTGATATCAATGAAGAAGTTGAGAAGCTAAAACTGGCAGTTAAATATGGGGCTGATACAGTTATGGATCTTTCTACAGGAGGTGTAAATTTAGATGAAGTACGGCAAGCAATTATTCATGAGTCTCCTGTTCCTATTGGAACAGTTCCTGTCTATCAAGCATTAGAAAGTGTACATGGTTCAATAGATAGACTAACTGAAGACGATTTTCTTCATATCATTGAAAAACATTGTCAGCAAGGGGTAGATTATCAAACTATTCATGCTGGGCTTTTAATAGAGCATTTGCCGAAAGTCAAAGGAAGAATTACTGGAATTGTCAGTAGGGGTGGAGGTATTTTAGCTCAATGGATGTTACATCATTTTAAGCAAAATCCTCTTTATACAAGGTTTGATGACATTTGTGAGATTTTTAAGAAATATGATTGTACTTTTTCTTTAGGAGATTCATTAAGGCCTGGATGTTTGCATGATGCGTCTGATGATGCTCAACTAGCTGAATTGAAGACCTTAGGCGAGCTTACTCGAAGAGCATGGGAACATAATGTTCAAGTAATGGTTGAAGGCCCTGGCCATGTACCTATGGACCAAATTGAGTTTAATGTGAGAAAACAAATGGAAGAATGTTCAGAAGCTCCATTTTATGTGCTTGGTCCATTAGTGACAGATATATCGCCTGGTTATGACCATATATCAAGTGCTATTGGGGCGGCGATGGCAGGGTGGTACGGAACTTCTATGTTATGTTATGTAACCCCAAAAGAACATCTAGGCCTACCAAATGCAGAAGATGTAAGAGAAGGCTTAATTGCTTATAAAATAGCTGCTCATGCTGCTGATATAGCAAGACATAGAGCTGGAGTTCGCGATAGAGATGATGAACTTAGTCATGCGAGGTACAACTTTGATTGGAATAAACAATTCGAACTTTCATTAGATCCAGAAAGAGCAAAGCAGTACCATGATGAGACGCTGCCTGAAGAAATCTTCAAAAAGGCTGAGTTTTGTTCAATGTGTGGCCCTAAACATTGTCCGATGAATTCAAAGATTTCTGATGAATCACTTGATAAGTTAAAAGATAAGCTTGAAGAATGTAATACTTCAGTGCAGTTATAAATTAGTAGTTAAAGAATTTCCTTCGTCTTATTTACTACGTTTTCAACAGTAAATCCAAAATTTTTCATACATTCTCCACCAGGTGCTGATGCCCCAAATCTGTCCATAGTGATACAAATTCCATCAAAACCTGTATATTTATGCCAACCAAATGAATGGGCGGCTTCTACTACAACTCTCTTTTTCACACTACTAGGTAAAACACTTTCCTTGTAGGATTCTTCTTGCTCTTCAAAAAGTTCTACACAAGGCATAGAAACAACTCTAATTTTTTTACCTAAGCTAGAAATTTCCTTACTTGCTTCAATGCAAAGATTAAGTTCGCTTCCAGTACCAATAAATATTAGATCTGGTGTTCCTTCGCAATCGGAAACTATATATCCTCCTAAAGCAACTTTGTCGATCGAAGTATTCTCTTGATTCGGCATCCCTTGTCTACTTAAACAAAGGGCAGAAGGTCTTTTTCGATTTTGAATAGCGAGTTTATAAGCTCCACTTGTCTCATTTCCATCTCCCGGTCTGAAAACTAGCATGTTAGGCATTGCACGAAGAGAAGGGATGGTTTCAATAGGTTGATGTGTTGGGCCGTCTTCTCCTACACCAATTGAATCATGGGTTAATACATATATTACTCCTAATTCGCTGAGTGCTGAAAGCCTCATTGAACCTCTCATATAATCAGCGAAAACGAGGAAGGTTCCACCATAAGGAATAAGACCACTATTGTGATAGGCAATACCATTAAGTACAGCTGCCATAGCATGCTCTCGGACACCAAAATGTAAATATCTTTTTTCAGGAGTATGAGGCTGGAATGATCCTGTTTCTCCCTTGATATCTGTGTAATTAGAGTGAGTTAAATCTGCAGATCCACCAATTAATTCAGGTAGGTTTGGTCCTAGAGCACCTAAACATATTTGTGAATGTTTTCTAGTTGCTAGACCTTTATCATCAGGTTTATAAGAGGGGAGATCTGAGTCCCAATTCTCAGGTAATTGGCCTTTTAACATTCTTTTTAACTCGGCTCCTTCAGAGGGATATTTTTTTTGATATTCTTCAAATTTAGAATCCCATTCTTTCTCTAAATTTTCACCTTTGTTTATTGATTTTCTAAAATGCGCATATACTTCATCTGGTATTTCAAATGGAGGATATTCCCAATTTAGAAACTCTCTAGTTAATGCAGCTTCTTCTTCTCCA
>Ga0163109_10001146_pt1 | contig 21129 bp, 14 predicted proteins | sample CRUFie1St13metaG_FD_108704 | JGI IMG/M metagenome (GOLD analysis project Ga0163109, IMG submission 108704) | Marine microbial communities from the Costa Rica Dome - CRUD Field 142mm St13 metaG | ecosystem: Environmental > Aquatic > Marine > Oceanic > Photic zone | place: Costa Rica: the Eastern... | reverse complement strand
GGGGAGGCGCCCACAGAAACAGTTTTTGCACAAGCCTCTATAACAGCGTGCTGTGCAACAAGATATGGGTCAATTTTACCAATTGAAGGGTTGTGAGCAAGGGCAGCAGAAAAACAATCATCTCTAATTTCTTTTGGAAATTTTTTTGAGTCAAAAGGAGCAACCACACCAGCGTTTGTTTTCCCCCTCTCATTGACAACTCTTCCTTGAACATTTTTATCATAAGACTCATAAACAGGCGCTCGCGAAGCCACGTTTTCGTGAGACAAAATTTTTAACATTAAATCGTTATAGTCAATTTTTTCTGGCAGAGGAACGTTTTCTAGTTGGGTTTTCTTTTTAGACATTGGACGACTATAAACAAAACCTTCATTTATTTTTTCTATTGGACCATCGACAAGTTTTTTATCTTTATAAAAAACAGTATAATGCTTTTCATTTATAATTTTTCCCACAACGCTTGCCATTGCACCAACTGAAACATTTGGAAAATCAAACACCTTGTTATAATGGTCTAAAATGGTTTGTGTTAAATCTTTTGGACACGCCCACATAAAGCGTTCCTGTGTTTCTGAACAAAGAATAATGTGACCATCAAGCTCCGGCATACTAGTATGAATTTTATCCACCCAAACCTCAGCGCCCAGCCCAGCGGCGTCCGCCAACTCAATGCTTGCACAAGCAACACCACCAGCGCCCAAATCTTTAAAACCAACCCTATTAATTAAATTATTTTCTTCTAAATAGTCAAAAAGGGCATAAGTAGATTTTAGAATATGCCTTTCAAGAAATGCATTTGGTTCCTGGACAGCCCCCTTGTTTTGCTGCTCTTTTTCTTCTTCAAGCTCTAGCGATGCAAAACTTGCTCCCCCAAATCCACTATTATCTGTTGGTTTTCCAACCAATATTAAATCATAGTTAACAGAGTTTTTAGGAGCTTTTGACCTGATTACATTTTTTTCTTTAACTACACCGGCTGTTAATACAGTAACCAAACAATTTTCATTGTATTCTTTGTCAAAATACAGGTCACCACAAATATTTGGTATACCAAGCGGATTACCATAACCCGCGATACCAGAAACAACACCGTCACTAATCCATTTTGTTTTATTTCTATCGATATCTCCAAACCTTAAGCTATCACCCAAAGACACCACCTCTGCTCCCATACAGCAAACATCTCTTACATTTCCTCCGACTCCAGTAGCAGCACCCTCATAAGGCACAATTTGGCTTGGGTGATTGTGCGATTCATGACTTACAACAAGACCGTACCTATTTCCATTGTCATCAACAGACAATGAAACGACACCCGCATCATCTTTGGCTCCCAAGATTACATGATCTCCACCTGTTAAAAAGTGTTTTATGTGATTTTTGCTGCTTTTATATGAACTGTGCTCTGATCCTTGTATAGAAAATAGAACAAGCTCTGTTAAGGTGGCCGGCCTATCAAGAAACGAAAACTGAATTTTTTTTACTTCGTCAACGCTTAGCGGGATGTTTAACTCTTTGAGAATTTTTGTGATTTCTGCATCCGAGCTAGAAGAAAAATCTATTGTGTCCCAACTAGCAAGTTTATCTAGCATTATATTTTAAAAGTTTGGTTTCGATCAGGGCCATATGAAATTAAAGAAACCTTAACTCCAGCAACCTCTTCAACCCTTGCAACAAAGTTCTTTAGCTCATCGGGACATTGATTTAGGCTTTCAATGTGGTTAGGCAAAGAACCCCAACCAGGAAGCGTTTCATAAACAGGCTCGATGTTTTTGAAATTATGAATATCAGAAGGAACACCCACAAAGTCTTTACCATTTACCTTATAACCAACACAAAGCTTTATATTTTTTAGACCAGATAAAACATCAACTTTGGTTAATATAATTTCAGAAAAGTCATTTAGTTGATTAGCAAGCTTAAGCTGCACTAGATCAATCCAACCAACTCTTCTGGCGCGACCAGTTGTAGTTCCATATTCTTGACCAACATCACGAATTTTATCTTCCAATTTCCCCTTTATTTCTGTCGGAAAAGGACCGCGACCAACATATGTTAAATATGCCTTAGCAATTCCCACTATTTTTTTTGATGTGTTTAGCCCTACTCCACCACCAGCCTCTATTTGACCGGCTATGGTGTTACTGCTCGTAGTATAAGGGTATAACCCGTGGTCAACATCAAGACAGGCGCCTTGTGCACCCTCAAACATAATTTGTTCGTTTTTTTCCACAGCGCTAGACAGCACCTCTGTAATATTAGCAATATATTGTTTAATCGCAGAACCATATCCAAGAAACTCTTTTAATATTTCTTTATAATTATGGTTAAACTTTTCATTAAACACCTTTTCAACAAGCGCTTTATTAAAGTCAAATGATTTTTTAAGGCGAGTTTCAAATAAATCTTCATTTAATAAGTCGGCCACTCTTAGCCCATGTCTATAAAGCTTATCTGCATAAACAGGAGCAATGCCAGAGCGAGTGCTACCGGCTGCCAGTTCGTTTTGATAGTTGGTGAGGTGATAATCAATATCTACATGGTATGGCATAATAAGGTGTGCTCTGTCGCTGATAAGCAGGTTTGTTGAAAGACCTTCTTTTTTTAACATGTTTAATTCTTTTATTAAAACGCGGGGATCAATCACCACACCGTTTCCAACAATAAGCTTACATTCTTTATGGAGAACGCCAGAAGGAATAAGATGTAGTTTCACAGTTTTTTCATCAAGAATAATTGTATGACCAGCGTTGTTTCCGCCCTGAAAACGAACAATATAATTTGCGCGTGCAGCAAAATAATCGGTAACCTTGCCTTTACCTTCGTCGCCCCATTGAGCACCAATTACTACAACAATATTGCTCTTATTTTTTTGCACTTTTTGATGTAAATGATAAAGTGTAATTTATGGTGTGAGTTTTTTATACCAAAAGAATACTTTAAAAATATTCATATTTTTTGTTTGTGCGGTGCTACAAGGGTGTGCTGTAGTCGGATCCGTGCTAGTCCCTCTTGAGTCTATTGATCCACCAAAAGGAAAATATAATATTGGAACACAGGTATACTTTTGGACAGACATCTCTAGAGGTGAAGTGTATACCACTGACCCCACAGATTACAGAGAGCTAATGGTTCAAATATGGTATCCTGCAGAAGGGGGAAAAAATTATCAAAGGGCACCACACGTTACTTTTCCAAAAAAATCAATTTCTAGCATTGCGAAAACTGCCGGATTGCCAGCAAGCTTTGGAAGCCACGGAACCCAACTAGTTTCAAACAGCGTTTTTGGGCTTCCTCCAATTCAAAATGAAAAATTTCCATTAATCCTTTTTTCGCATGGAGACGGAGGGCTTTTAACCCAAAACACATCGCAGGTTGAAGAGCTGGTAAGTAACGGATATATAGTAATTGCCTGTAACCATACTTACAATGCAAGTATTACGTTTGATAAAGACGGCAACCCCATTCCATATAAACAAAACGTAAGCTGGAACGAACAAGCGCAATACCATAAAAAATATTATACCAACCTTCTTATTAATTATAGGTATCAAGACCTGGCCTTTTTGTTAAAAACTATTAAACAGGACAGCTTTAATAATCAATATGCTAATCCGTTTAAAAGCATAATAGACTTCGACAACGTTGGTGCAATGGGACACTCTATGGGCGGCGGAACTACATACATTGGAATGTTAAAAGACAATGAAATAAAAGCCGGGGTTGCGCTTGATGGGTGGTTTTTCGGATTGCTGGATGAGGACGCAAACACAAACACGAACAAGCCATTTTTACACATAGGGCAAGAACAATTTCTTGATAGCGAAATTGAGGGAGATATAAATGGTTCAAAAGACGGAAAAAGAAACTTTGATATTTATAACACCATTCTAGAAACTAACAAAGAAAGCTATGGAGTTTATATAAAAAACAGTCTCCATTATACCTATACAGACATGAAATTAATTTACAATCAAGATGCTCCGCTTTCTCTTCCTTTGGACAACTTGGGGGAGGTAGACAAAAAAATAGTTGACAACGTTATAGACAGAATTGTACTAGATTTTTTCAACCATACTTTAAAGGATGGCAAATTCACCGTTGAAGAATATAAGACATACCAAGGGCAAGTAATTTACAATAAATATGTGGGTCAGTAATTATCAAAAACAACTTTGCGCCCACACCTTTACACACATATATATATATGTATAAAACGATAATAGCCGCTGTATTTTTTAAATGCTAAAAAACTATTGACATACTTGAAATTATTATTCAATTTAGATGAAATAGAGAAAAATGCATATATTTTTTCTAATTAATTAGGGTAAGAAATAGTTTATTGAAACAATTTACAGTAGCAATGCTACATACTAATTATTATTAAGTGGTTAAAAATTAAAGACAAAATAGATTAAGGAGCTTTAAATGATCAAAAACATAAAAACACTTTTCGCATTAATTGCGGCAAGTTCTGTAATGTTCGCACAAACAGCTAATTCCAAAATAGCTGGTACTGTGACAGATGTTGATGGAAACCCCCTTGTTGGTGCCAACGTTCTAGTTGTTGGATCAAGCCTGGGTGCTGCTACCGATGAACTTGGTAGATACTTTATCCTTGATGTTCCGGTAGGAAACTATGAAGTAAGAGCAGAATACATTGGCTACAAAACATATAACGAGTCAAACGTTAAAACCTCTGTAGGTTTTACGACCTCAGTAGATTTTGTAATGGATGTAGCATCTGTTGCCGGGGAAGAGGTTACAGTTGTTAGAGAAAGAAAACTTGTAAACACCAATGCAACTAACACAACCAGAGTTGTTGACAAGGAACTAATTGACAATTTTGCAGTTAGAGGGGTTGGCAACATTGTTAATCTACAGGCTGGTGTTGTTAATGGATTTTTTAGAGGTAGTAGAAGCGCTGATAACAAATACTTTATTGATGGAGTGCCTGTTAAAGACCTTTTTGGAGGTGGAAACTTTACTGGACAAGTTGCTCAAGAAGCACTACAGGAAGTAAGCGTTCAAGCAGGTGGAGCTTCATCTGAGTATGGAGGAGCAAATGGTGGTGTTGTGAATTTAACCACACGCTCAGGTGGTAATCAATGGAACTTTGGTGTTAATTATATTACCGCTTTAGGTTCAACAGATTATTCAACAGATAAAGACAAGCTATACTCTAATGGTTATGAAAACCTCACGGTTGATTTTGGTGGACCTTTATCAGAAAACCTAAGAATGTATATGTCCGTTACAAACAATAAGTTTGGCGGATCGCTTTCATCTGGACACAGAGTCAAGGGGACTGTTACACCTTGCGCTACTATGGAAGAGTGTGAGGGTATCGATAATTTGCTTTGGATACAAGAAATTGTCCGAAATAACAATGATACCAACGTTCAAGCTTCTTCATTAACACCAGAGCTAAATACAACTTCTTACTTAGGGTATTCTGACTATAGAAGAGTTTGGGGGCCAAAAACACATGATGATTCCGAGTCTAATAGATTTGTAGCCAACCTAACATATTCTTTAGGTTCGCTTAAATTAAAATTAGGTGCTCAGGGGTCAGATGGTTGGAGTCGTGGCTCTTCAAATTCTACACAAGTATATAATGAAAACATTATGGGATCTGGTTCCTATAATGAAAATAGTTTTGGATTAGTATATTTAAATGCAAGCTATGCTATCAGCCCTCTTTCATATATAAAGCTTGCTGTATCACAACAGGCATATGAAACAGAGACAACAAATGAAAGACACGGAGATGTATTAACTGATTACGGCTTACGAAGCACCGATTTAAGTAGCCCATATTATTATTGGAGAAGAAACGGTTACGGCAACTCCTCTGCTCAGCTTGGCGGATTGCTTGGACAATCTTCATACGGATATCAGTATGCTAGTTATTATCTTAGAAATACCGACACAAATACTATAAGTGTTGATTATTTAAATCAAATAGGGTTTAATGAGTTTAAAATGGGAGCATCGATTGAAAACCATGAAATCTCATATTATTCAGATCCGAATCCAGAAAGAAGAACTTACCAGTTTAACGTATTAGACAAAGATGGCAGTGGAGACATTTCAGCTTCTGAATATGCTGACGCCAATGCCAACCCTAATGACTGGTGGTTTAGCGTACTTAAAGATAGTTATGTATCAAATTTAGGTTACGATATTTATGGGAATGAGTATAATGGAGCCTACAACGAGGCTTCGCACATGCTTGCTCCAGGAGAACCGGTGCAACAAAGATTTTATTTGCAAAACAAGTTTGAGCTGAATGATGTTGTGGTTCAACTTGGTCTAGCTTATGAAAGCTTTGACAGTGGCGCAATGGCTCCCGATTCAGATGGAGACGGAAAGGGTGATGCTGACGGGTATGATCAGCTTTATTTCAGAAATTTACGCCTAAATCGTGATGGAGATGAAAATGGAAACTATGCTTGGGAAAAAGTTCCTGTAGAAACAGACTTACAACCAAGAATAGGTATTGCTTTTCCAGTGACAGAAAGAACAGTGTTCAGGGCAAACTATAGTAGATACTGGCAACCAGTAACTCTATCTAATTTGTATGTTTCTGACACACGAATCAGTTCAAATTTCTTACTAGGTAACTTTACTACAACAGGAAACGCTGCGCTTAAGCCAGAAAGATCAACCCAGTACGAAATTGGTGTTGAGCAAATGATTGGACAAAACGCAGCAATCAAGCTTGAAGGTTTCTACAAAGAAAGTAAAGACTACTTGTTTTTAGAAACACGTAAAGATGCACAAATTTCCACATTAGGTACTGAATCATTATCACAGTTCCAATGGACACAATATAAAAATGGAGATTTTCTTGTATCACAAGGTATGACAGCAAGCTTTGAAATGAGAAGAGTTGATGGCTGGTTAGCCCAGGTTAACTATACTTTATCCGAAGCTAGAGGTACTGGATCAACTGGTAGCTCAAACTACTACGTATCATACCTAGAAGGTGAATATCCTAAAACATTATCTATACTATCTTACGACCAAACGCACACAGCAAATGCAATATTAGACTACAGGTCACCAGCAATGTCTGGTTTCATGAAGGGTGCAGGAATGAACATGGTTGTAAAATATGGTAGTGGTACAAAATATACACCTATGCAAATGGCATCTCAGGTTTTTGGTAATACCAGACCTGTTAAACCAGACGGGCCACTAAATTCTGCAACAGGACCATCATTCTTCAACGTAGACTTACGTCTTGATAAAATGGTTGAAGTTGGTTCTAGCAAGGTCAATGTTTATGTGAGTGTATTCAATTTACTAAACAATGAACAAGAGCTAGCTCACTGGAGTACTTCCGGAATGGCAGATGATGACGGTTGGATCGGAAGTGAAGAGGGTCAAGCTTGGGTGTCTAACTGGTTAGGGCAATATCCTGATGTTCCTGCTGAAAGTCTTTACAGAGACTTAATTTCAGGGTCAGGAAGATATGGATCGCCAAGAACAGTTAGAGTTGGTGTAAATTATAATTTTTAAAATATAACGGAGATAAATAATGAAATATTTAAAAAACACATTAATTCCATTATTGGCTGGTGTTATTTTGTTCTCTTCAATAATCGAAGCAAGAGATACAAAGGACAAAGCTGGAAGATATTTTGGAGCCTCTTCCCTGCCAACCGACTATGAAGAGTTCAATGTTAATAATTGGACAATTGATACCGCTAATGACGGACGTATAGTTGTAAACAATGTTCGCGGTGTTGGAGGAGAATGGAGAAATACTGGTGTATTCTTGATATATGCACAATCTTGGTGGTTTGCTGGTAAAGTAGACGGTGAGCTAAGAGTTACAGGTAACGAATTCTCTGCCGATATGGAAGTTGGTCCTTACGGAGGGAATCCTAACGATCCTTCCGTTAGAACATATAATGTTAAAAAATCTATGTTGGCTGACCCATTAAGCTATGCAGATTTTCAAGAATGGCCAGCAGACCAAGGAGCACCATGGGTTGATGTAGATGGTGATGGCGTATATACTCCGTTACCAGGTGGTACAGACCACCCAGAATTTATTGGTGACCAAGTCATTTGGTCTATTCAAAATGATGGTGTAGCTGCAAAGAAAGCTATATCAAGCGGTCTACCAGCAAATGTTGAAGTTCGAACAACTATGTTCGGATTTGATAGACCTGACGCATTCGGCGATATTGTGTTTGTTAAGCATGATTTAAGAAATCCAACATCAGATGATGTTACAGATGCATATTTAGGTGTTTGGTCAGACCCTGATAATGGAGACTATTTAACAGATCTTATTGGTGTGGACCCAGAATTATCACTTGGATATTGCTATAATGCTGGTGATGACTCAGAGTGGCTTAGCACTGATTACGGTCCAGGTCCAGCTTATGGGGTTGACTTCTTCCAAGGTCCGGCTGTTCCATGTACTGCTGAAGAAATTAGCGGAGGAACTTGTCCTGGAGCTAAACAGTTTGGTCAAACATTACCTAATATGAAAAACTTAGGTTTGTCAGGTTATAATCTATTTATTAATAGCGACCCAGTTTTTGGTGATGCTGATGAACCAGATGAGTTTTATTTTGCACTACAAGGACTTAAAACAGACGGAACTCAACTAGGACCAGATATTACTGGTGCTACTTGTACTCCGGAAACTGTAGCAGATGGTACATGTACAAACCCATATGTTAGTTGTGAAGGTGTCGCAGCAGGTGATACATGCTATTCTAATTTCTCTTTTTGGGGAGATCCAGCTGTAGATCCGGACGCTGATGGCGATGGTACTGTAACAGCCGAAGAATTAGCATTGAATCCTATAGATGGATATGTAAGAACTCCGGATGATAGACGTTTCTTACAATCTATTGGACCATTTACGCTTGAAGCTGGCGCACAACAAGAAATTGTTTATGGATTAATTGGTGCATATTCACCTACATCCTCAATTGCGTCAATTGCAGCGTTAAAACAAGTTGATCAGTTAGCACAGCTTGCTTATGATATTGACTTTGCTTTACCTGCTTCACCGCCAAGTCCAACAATGAGCGCTCTACCAATGAATGCATCTGTAATGCTTTCATGGGATTCGGGTGCTGTTGATTATAGCGCAACAAGTTTAGTTGATTTGGATGAAAATGGCGATGCAACAGACTTTGAATTTGAGGGTTACAAAGTGTATCAGTATGCTAATGACACTAAATCTAACCCTATTTTAATAGCAACGTACGATGTAGCCAATGGTATTACAGAAATATTAGATTCTGTATTTGATCCATCTTATGGTGTGAACATAACAGTTCCTGTTGCGGCAGGTACAGACTCAGGATTACAACAAACGTTGCAAGTAAATTATGATTATCAAAGAAATACTTCTCTTAAAAATAATAATGAGTACTACTTTGGTGTTTCATCATATGGTTATAATGCATACGGGATTCCAAAGATGTTAGAAAGTAGTACAAAACTAGTTGCTGTACGTCCTTCTACAAATCAAATGGTTGACGATGCCTCATCAATGGCAGCATCACCGGTAATAGAAAAAGTTGGTTTAGGAGACGGTGCTTTAAATGTACAAGTAGTAAATCCTTCATTAATTACAGGAGATACTTATACTGTTACATTTGAAGATGCTTTGCCAGACGGAAGAGCAATAGTTAATTGGACATTGACTAATACAACTACTGGAGAAGAGAAGCTTTCTAATATAACCGTTCAGGATGGAGTAGACCCAACAACAGGTACAGATTATGGAACTGGATTTGGTTTTGTGGTCGACGGAATGAAGGTTTCAATTAGTGGTCCACAAGCTGGACACAAGGGTATGTATGAAATTAAAGAGGTAGATGTACCTCGATATAATGAAGCAATTGAAGCTGGAGAATATTTGGATAGCACTCCATCATATGCAAATTTAAACACTTCCGGTAGTTTCTCACTATCTGTTACTAAGGGTGTGTGGGAATCAAGAGCTGGTTACGGTGGAGCATGTTCTGACGAAGATATTGAGGCTGGTGAAGCTGGTTGTTCATCTGCTGATTTGCCAGAAGGTACAAACACAGTTTCTACAGCTATATTTGCACCAATTTGGGACAACGATCCATACGAGTATATGTCAACGGATGATTTAATTCTTGACTTCTCAGAAACATCAGTAGCATTTAGATACCCATATTCATTCGCAAGACCAGGATATGATATTGTACCATTCGCAGCTTACAGAAATGTAAATGGTGTAATGGAAAGAATGCATATTAGATGGCGCGATTTAGATGGTGATGGAGCATGGAGTGATAAAATTATCTACAAAGATGTTAATACTCTGTCAGGATATTTAAGATTAGCTCAAGACAATGAAGGCATTACTAAGGCTGAAATTGAAGCGTTAAATGAAAACCTTAATGATAAAGCAGCACCATGGTATTCTGTTTATAGTGGACCCCACTATTCAGCGTATGGTACTGATAACGTAGGTTGGGAACCAATTGCTGTTATGGGATATATGAACGAACCATACGATCCTGCTAAAGAGGCAGAATATATGACATATACTGACGGTGTTGACGCTGGTTCTTGTGAATCACTACATGACTATTGGGTATACTATGGCTATTCAGGAACAAGTGATTTTTGTGGTGCAGCAGTTACAGTTCCAACAATGTCAACTTTTGCATCAGGGCAAGCAAACGCAGCTACAGGTTCAGCTTACACAAATGCAATGTATTATGGTGTATATGCGGGACCAATGATATATGGTCAATATATGAACACAGCTGATGTGTATGAAGCAGATCCTGAAGGTGCACCAGGAGTTCTTGGACCTATGCCAAGTGTGTGGGGTTGTTTTGACTCAAGTCCTCCAACACAACAAGCATTACAAGATGTAAGAGATTGTTATAGCCAATACGGTTACACAGGTAATCCTTACACAGGAGCTGGTGCATTGGTACTTTTAAACAATAAGATTAATACATCGAATGTAAGCTTTACATTAGATTCTTCACAGTTATTGCCACCTAAGAAGAAATTTGACTTAGCTAACATAACTGCATGGCCAAACCCTTATTATGGAGCTATGCCCGAAGAAACAAACCAATATGATCAAAGAGTCATGTTTAGTAACCTACCAAGCGAAGGAGAAACTGTTGTTAGAATCTTCTCTGTTGACGGTACTTTAGTAAGATTACTAAAACATAATGACGCAGGCTCTCAGCATATGACATGGGATCTTAATAACGAATACGGGTTACCAGTAGCAAGCGGAATGTACTTTGCTCACGTCTCAACAAGAGGTGAAGAAAAAGTATTGAAACTAGCTGTTGTTCAACCAGAAATGAGAATTGATACATATTAAAGGATAAACTATGAACATAAAAATAGATACAATTAAAAAAATATATTCTAGTTTAGCAGTCTTAGTATTGTTAAGCGTATCACATGCTGGTACGCTTAACTCTGCTGGTACTGCGGCTGGATCTCAGTTATTGATACCACAGGGAAGCGAAAACATTGCACTATCTGCATCTAACGGATCAACGGTTAGTGGAGTAGGCTCATTATTTTCTAATCCTGCAGGTATAGCTTCAATAACTAATATGTCAGGTAGTACTTCAAGTGGAGATTACATTGCAGATACTCAATTAACAAATTTTGCTTTCGGAATGCCATTAAACGGTACTACAACAATGGCGGCAGGAGTAAGAGTGTTAGATTTTGGTGATATTCCTCGTACAACAGCGGATGCTACAGAAGGCGATGGAAGTACTTTTAGTCCATCATTTTATGTCGCTCAGTTAGGTGTAGGGAGAATAATTAGCGACAGAGTAAGAGTTGGTGTAACAGGAAAAATCGTTTCTGAAACAATGGACGATGTTACTGCAAATGCAATGGCGCTTGATTTGGGTGTACAGTATTCTTTTCCTTCTGAAAGACTTCATGTTGGAGTTGCTTTAAAGAATTTAGGTTCAAGAATGCAGTATGAAGGTACTGGTATGGAGCAAACATTAACTCCAGACGGGACCCAACCTGGTACAAATAACGAAAACTTTAGTATAACAGCAGCTGATAACCCTCTACCAACCTCATTAGATATTTCTGTTGGTTATGCTTTAAATAGCAATCTGATGCTTACTTCAAGTTTTCAAAATTATTCATATCAGCTAAACACATTATCAGTGGGTGCAAAATATCACATGAATGATGTGTGGTTTGGCGCTGGTACAACTATGAATGTACAAAAGGGAGATCAAAAAATCGGAATGAGTGATGTCGATTGGGAAGATTATACCGAAAGTAACTGGGGTTTCTCAGTTGGAATGGGTGCTAATATTGACATTGGAACATCAGTGCTAACAGTTGCCTACTCTTTAAGACAGTCTAAAGAGTATTTTGATGACTATAGCTCATTAGAAGTTTCATTTTCATTCTAACGTTGCAACGTTCATAGAAGTTCTTTAATAAAATGGGGCTAGCATTAGCCCCATTTTATTATCTATCTTTAAAAAATTCTTTAAATGAATCTCTTTCTATATTAATCCCTTTACCTGGATAAAAATAGGTAGTTTCATCTTTTTCAAATAGAATATCGATATTTATAGTATTTTCTTTTACTATAAATTTGTTTGTGTCAGCTTCAGCTCTTTGTGTAAACGATGTCAAAAAATCAACATTTGCTGTATTGATTTTACCTAACGGATAATTTGAGTCACTTACTTGACTGCCAACCACAATCGAAGGATCTAAATCCGTTAAATTCGAGTAAATAGCAAGTACCCTATATTTTTCATTAAAATATTTACCGTGATCAATCACGATATATTTGTTGTATAAAACCCTTCTGATATCTTGTGGCATGTACCCAAGAGTGTCAACGAGGCGCTGATAAAAATCAAACATTTTTATTTCGCTATCGCCTTCTTGAACATCTATTACTATTCCAGGAGCTAACGGATATACTTGCAAATCTTTTTCGCAGTCAAAACCTATTCCAATGCTTTTAACATTAAAGTAGCTCATTTTATTTTCAGGAAGTTGTTTGATTGACGGAAAATTTTTTAAACTTCCGCATGGTATTGATATTTTATTACTAATCATCTCCAACGATAGATTGTCTTCTTCATTTATGTAAAATAGATAGTTTGGTTTATCAGTAGACCGTGAACTGTTTTTACTGTTATTATGTTGTTCTGAGCTTACCGCTTCATTTTCTGTACAAGACACAATCATTAAAAAAATAATTACAACAACTCTCATTTAAACTCCTTTTTTGCAATGAATTAATTAACCAATTAAAATATAGTTATTTAAACAATAAGTCTATGTTTTGCTTTAATAAATTTGAAGGTATATTTTGCCCTAGAAAATATCTCCCAGACTTGTCATCAAAAAACAGTTCCCAGTGTAAGTGTGAACCCTTATTATTTTGTAGCGCTCCAGAAGAAGTTCCAGTATTACCTGACAGCCCTATAATATCACCAGCCTGAACTACATCGCCTGCCTTTATCCCTTCTTTAATAGAAGCAAGGTGTGAATAGACGGTGATAGCTCTATATTTATCTGTGATGTTATACCCGTGATCAATAACAACTGATTTACCAAGTAGAATAAAATTGTAAATATCATTCGGCGTTTTACCTATCTTTGACGACAGATTTAAAAAATAATTATATGTATCAATGTCAACATCTTGCTGATAAGTATTGCTTCTGACAACTACTCCACCAAACGCTGCTCTAATAGGATAATTCATAGGAGAAGAAAAATCTACTCCCATATGATAACCAGATCTATAATCTCTTTTAGCGTTCGGTAGCAAGTTAATATAATCAGGTACACCATATTCTTCTGCTGGAAGTACTAATTTATGTTTGAGCTCAGATATGTGAAGATTTATATCGCTATTTTGATAGAATAAATACCCAGTTTTATCAATTTGGTTGCTTGACAGATCAAGGCTAGAATTTGGAGCTGCACATGCGCCTATCAATAAAGCGCTTAATATATATAAATATTTATTCTTCATTCAATTTTAACACATAAGTAGCACCATTATATCTCAAACTAATTTTTCTGATTTCTTTGTCCAAATTAGTCCATACCATAATGATATCATTGTCTAAAATTACACTATTTACTTTATTATCATCATTATCTTTATTTAACGCTTTAATATCCATACGATACAACCTTAAATCATCCTCAATAGCACTAAATAGATACCTTACCTTGATTTTTTTATCATCAAGCAAACTATACCCCTCAACCCATGAATCTTCTTCTGAAATAATCTTATCAAATAAAATTTTATTAAATATACTTTTTTGTAGTAAAGGCTGATTATCGTATTCAATATCTTCATCCAACAATGTTTCACCCAACCAGTTATTGGATGATAAATAAATTGCATCCTCTTCCAGTTCTAGTGTAATCACATTATCAACCGCAAAAATTCTTAGGTCTTCATTAAGCCAATATTCCAATGAAATTTTGTATTCTATCTCGTTACTAGCTAAAAGTTGAGAGAAAAGCAAAGTTGTGATGTAAGCAGTTCTTATCAATTTATTAAAATGGTTGAAGCAATTAAAAAATATAAAGCAACACCTATAATATCTATTGCTGTGGTAACAAATGGTCCGGTGGATATTGCTGGATCAAAATTAAGTTTCTTAAGAATGATAGGTACGCTAGCTCCTACTGCGGTTGCAATAGTCATCGAGCAAAATATACTTAATCCTATTACAAGACCCAGGTTGTTCATTGAGGTCCCCGTTATATATTCTGAAGCTAGACCAACCAATAAGCCATATGTTGCGCCCAACAAGCTTCCTACAACCACTTCTTTTAAAATTAATGGAAAGGTGTTTGTGACATCTACTCTTCCAGTGGCTAGTCCTCTAACTACAATGGTTGAAGACTGCGTACCAACATTACCGCCAATTCCAATTATAACTGGTATAAATGCAGCTAAAATAATTATTTGCTCTAACAGGCTATTAAAGTAACTAATAATAGCAGCAGCGCAAATACCTCCTAAGAGGCTTGCAAGGATCCAGGGCGCTCGAGACCGTGCATTCTCAAAGGGAGATTTTAAGAGAATTTCTCTGTCTTTTCCCACACCAGCCATTTGTAAAAAATCTTCAGAAGCCTCTTCTCTTATAATATCAACTATATCATCTATAGTAACAATACCAAGAAATCTGTTTTGCCTGTTGACCACAGGCAAAGCAAGGTAATTATATTGAGCCACTTTTTTTGCTACTTCTTCCTGATCAGTGTCTGTAGTTGCTGCTTGAATATCCTTAATCATAATATCTTTTAGTTTTTTAGTGTTTTTTGAAGTTACAAGGGTTCTTAAAGATACCACCCCAACAAGTTTTTCTTTTTTGTCTAACACATATAAATAAAATATTTTGTCATTTTCGGGGAATGACTGAAGTTTTTTAATACTATCTTTAACAGAGGTATTTTGATCAAGCGTAAACGTTTCTTTTGTCATTATACTTCCAGCACTATCATCTGGATAAGACATTATCTCTTCAACTTCCTCTTTATCATCGATTTCAATTATTTTTAAAATTTCATTTTGCTTATCCTCGGAAAACATGCTAATTATTGTTGCCTGGTCATTTGTATCAAGATATCTAAAAATACTTGAAATTGTTTTTGAACTTTCATTTTTTAGCACTTTTTCAATTAGTGCTTCATCGAGCTCTTCTAAGAGTCTTGCTTTGTGCAGTGCAGTAGGACATAGACTAAAAATTGTGTTTTGATCATATTGATTTAAGTTTCTCATGATAAGCGCAACATCTGCTTGGTGCGTTTTTCTTAATATTTTAGTAATGTTAGAGTGAGCGCTTCTCCTTAAAAGGCGTTGCATAGTGCTTCTTAGTAGGTTGATTTCAGTTGAAAAGATAGCTTTTTTCATTGTATTGGATTTTCTATAAATTAACTCTACTTTATAATATATTAAAGCGATAGTAAATGGCCAAAATTACAAAACAAAGCGATAATTTTTCCAAATGGTATACAGACGTTATACTCGACGCTGATTTAGCTGACTATGGCCCTGTTAAAGGTACAATGGTTGTAAAGCCTTATGGCTTTTCGCTTTGGACAAACATCAGAGACTCCTTAAATAAAATGATTGAAGACAGTGGTCACGATAATGCATATTTTCCACTATTTATTCCAAAAAGTTTTTTAGAAAAAGAAGCCAAACACGTTGAAGGCTTTGCCAAGGAGTGTGCTGTTGTAACTCACTCAAAACTTATTTCTGAAGAAGGATCTTTAACAGTAGATCCCGACTCTAAACTTGAAGAAGAAATCATTGTTAGACCAACATCAGAAACAATCATTTGGCACATGTTTAAAAAATGGATTACATCATACAGAGATCTACCGCTAAAAGTAAACCAGTGGGCTAATGTTGTACGTTGGGAAATGCGCACAAGACTATTTTTACGAACTTCTGAGTTTTTATGGCAAGAAGGCCACACTGCACATGCTACAAAAGAAGAAGCGATGAAAGAGACACTCGAAATTGTAGAAATTTATCGAATATTGTTTGAGGACTATTTAGCAATTCCAACAATTATAGGTAGGAAATCAAATCTTGAAAGATTTGCAGGAGCAGATGAAACATTCTCAATTGAGACAATGATGAGAGATAAAAAAGCTTTACAAGCAGGCACTTCACATTATCTTGGGACTAATTTTGGATCAGCATTTGATGTAAAATTTCAAAGCAAAGATAACAAAGAGCATCCAGTGTATGCAACAAGTTGGGGTGTTAGCACAAGAATGGTTGGAGCGTTGATAATGGTTCATGGCGATGATAAGGGTCTAAAAATTCCACCTAAAATTGCACCTACGCAAGTTGTTATTGTCCCAATTAATCCAAAAAAAGAAAAGTTCGAAGAATTTCCTGGTTTTGTAATGAAAGTGGAAGAAAAATTAACTCACCTAAACATAAGAACACACATTGATGATCTTGATGAAAGCCCAGGATTTAAATTTAATAAATGGGAGCTTAAAGGCGTGCCAATAAGAATTGAAATTGGCTTAAAAGAGTTTGAAAATATGGAGGTTACTGTTTGTCGAAGAGATAATTCAGAAAAATATCAAGTCCAAATCGATAAAATTGACGAAATACCAACTATTTTGCAAAGCATTCAAGATAATCTATTTAATGACGCAAAAATCTTTATGGATAACAACACATGCACAGTAAGCACTTTTGCTGATTTTACAGATACTCTATCTAAAAACAACCAATTCATCAAAGCATATTGGGACGGAACAGATGAAACCGAACTGAAAATAAAAGAAAAAACTAAAGCAACAATCCGCTGCATAGTTGAAGATAACGAAGACACCTCCAACAAGTGTATTTTTTCAGGGGAAACTGCTAAACATTTGGTAGTTTTCGCTAAGGCTTACTAGTGAAGTGACAAAAATTAATAATATTTCAAATATAATTTCACTTCTATTAACCACAGCCATAATCTATCTTTTGTTTTGGCCAGTTCCTATTGAACCAACCGAATGGGAAAGCCCAAAAGACAGTAGAACGGACCCTATGTTTTCTTTGAATCAAAAACTTAAAGACATCAAGATATTTTGGATTAATGATGGATATGTTGGACCAGAGGACATTGTGCTTAAAAATGATGAAATTTATGTAGGTTATGATAGTGGCGTAATAATGAATTCTGATGGTATTTTTTCAGATACTAAAGGCAGACCACTCGGTATGGCATTTGATTCTAATGACAACTTAATTGTTGCAGATGCCATTCAAGGACTTATTTCAATTGATGATAGCGGCGAGGTTACCTCCTTGTCAATCAAATCAGATTCAGACAATATACCCCTTAAATTTGTTGATGACTTAGACATTGCAAATGACGGTAAAATTTATTTTTCGGATGCATCGAGCAAATATGGATATGGCAATGACAGGTTAGAACTTTTAGAACATTCTGCTAATGGTAGATTGTTGGTTTATGATCCGGTTTCCCAAAAAACAACTACGCTTCTAAAAGACCTATACTTTGCAAATGGAGTAGCACTTAGTAGTGACGAGTCATTTGTTTTGGTTAACGAAACATTTATGTACAGAATACAAAAATATTGGTTAAAAGGCGATAAAGCCGGAACATCAGAAATTTTTGTAGAAAACTTACCTGGTTTTCCAGACAACGTATCATCAAACGAGAAAGGCATTTTTTGGGTGGCATTATTTAATCCAAGAAATGACTTTATTGAAATGTCGTCTAATAAACCATTTTTGAGAAAAATGGTTTTAAGACTTCCTGAATCATTGCAACCACAACCAATTAATCATTCTTATGTTCTTGGGTTAGATGAAGAAGGTGCAATAGTCTATAACTTACAATACAAAGCAGATGAAGCTTACTCTCCTATTACGAGCGTTAAGCAATATGAAAATAATTTATATTTTGGAAGTTTAACTCACGCAGGCTGGGGAAAAATAGAAATTCCAAAATGAAAATCAAATCCCACGCACTTGTACTAAAAACAACAATCTTTAAGGAGTCAAGTTTAATAATTAGGCTATTTACACGAGAAAGGGGCAAGTCCACATACATTGTAAAAGCAGCAATGAGGCAAAAGTCACCTAATAAAGCGATATATCAGCAGTTAAATGAGGTGGAGATTAATTATACGCACCACCCCAAAAAACAAATACATCCAGTTTATAGTGTAAAACTTTTAAATGGTTGGGAAAATATATGTGCAGACTTAAAAAAAACAGTACTTTGTACATCTATGCTAGAAATAATTGATAAAAGCTATGATGAAGAAATTCCTGACACAAAGACATATGATACATTACAATCTGTAATGCTGTATTTTGACCATAATAATAAAAATCTTAACAACGCTTTTTATTACTTTATATTACATTTTCTTAAAAACAGTGGGTACGACATTTTAAGCGCAAAAAAACATCCAATAATCTCACGTTTTAAGCAAAAAAATCCAAATATATTAGATGATTTAAATCTAATATTTGATTTAGATCTTAATGGAATGCATAAATCAAAAAATATCCCTAATTATGAAAGAAAAATAATGACTAGATTTATGTCAGAGCTTGTAAGATACCACTTTCCAGATGTAAAGTCATTTAAGGTTGCAAAAGATTTATTTAGTTAGATTCTTCCTTTACTTTAAAAACTCTTTCTCCAGGCCTAACCATTTTAAATTTTTCTCGAGCAATTTTTTCAATGTATTTTTCGTCAAATTTTAACTTCTCTTCTTCTTTTTCAAGCATAGCAATTTGATTTCTCAAATCATTGATTTCGTTTTGAATTTCTAATTTCTCTTTTTTAAGTGACCATAAATTAATTAATCCCCTGTCGCTAAACAGAAGCAGAGATATGCAGCCAATAACAATTGTGACCATTAAGATGTTTGTCAGTGATAACAATGATTTCATTTAATAAAGTCTAAAGAATTACACAATATTGAGTTTTGGAGCTGTTCTTCGATTCTTAGAAGTCGATTATATTTTGCTGTTCTGTCTGATCGACATACTGAACCTGTTTTAATTTGCCCGCCATTCATCGCAACCGATAGATCGGAGATAAAAGTATCTTCAGTCTCACCAGATCTGTGTGAAATGATATAATTCATATTGTGTGTTTTAGCCATTTCTATGGCCTTGATTGTCTCTGAAACAGTACCAATTTGATTCAATTTAATTAATATAGAGTTCATTGAGCTTTGCTCAATTGCTTTTTCTAGTTTTTTTGGGTTGGTTACAGTTAAATCATCACCTACGATTTGAATCTTTGAACCAAGCACCTTGTTCATATTAGCCCAACCTTCCCAATCGTTCTCATCTAGACCATCTTCAATCGAAACAATCGGATATTTTTCAATTAAGTCTTCATAAAAACCAATCATTCCATCAGTATCTAAAACGCTTCCATCAACTTTTAAATGGTATTTATGATCTTTATAAAAGCTAGATGCTGCCACATCTAAAGCTAAAGAAATATCATTTCCAATATTAAACCCAGCCTTTTCGATAGAATTAAGAAGGAGCTCAATTGCGTGGTCATTTGATTTTAATGCCGGAGCAAATCCACCTTCATCCCCTACAGTTGTTCCTAGTCCTTGCTTTTTTAACTCCTTTTTTAAACAATGAAATACTTCAGAGCCTATTTGAAGACTGTGCTTAAAGTTTTTTGCGCCGTGTGGAAATAACATAATTTCTTGTAGGTCAGACCCTTGGTCTGCATGCATCCCGCCGTTGAGAACGTTGATCATTGGTACAGGCATTATACTACTATTAGGATTTAAATAATTATATAATGGCTTATTATAGAATGTAGCACTAACAACTGAACAAGCCATTGATATTCCTAAACTTGCATTTGCACCAAACGTACTTTTATTCGAAGAACCGTCAATACTAATAAGTAAATCATCAACTTCTTTTTGGTTGCTTGCATCTTTGCCAATCAGCGCTGGTCCAAAATTGTTGATAACGTTATCTACAGCTTTTAAAACACCTTTCCCGTGAAATCTTTGGGTATCCCCATCTCTTAGTTCAAGAGCTTCAAATTCTCCTGTAGATGCTCCTGAAGGAACAGCAGATATACTTTTATGACCCGATGCTGTAATTTCTACTTCAACCGTTGGAAGACCTCTAGAGTCTAAAATCTCTCTAGCATGAACCTTCTCGATTATTGGTTTGAGCGATTTTTCCATAAAAAAAGTTAATGTCTATTATTTTCATATGAAATAACAGAATTCAACATTATTTATACATGTATCTCCAAAATGACCAAAAATTGAATATTATTTATTTAATAGATAATACCCAAAAAAGGTTGATTACCCCAAAAAAAGAGACTATTATTAATAAGATGAATTTTTGGCAACTTTTTAGAGAATTTAATCATATTGACATGATTAATGATGGGGGCAAAAAAACTATAAGTTTATAGGGTTTTTGCCTTTTTTTAACTAGTTATTAACTAATCAAGGAGGAATAACATGGCTTCATGGGATTCAATGTTAAATGGTGCTTTAAATGGTCTAACAGGTGTAGTTAAGGCTGCAATTATCTTTTTTGTTTTT
>Ga0163109_10001145_pt1 | contig 21132 bp, 18 predicted proteins | sample CRUFie1St13metaG_FD_108704 | JGI IMG/M metagenome (GOLD analysis project Ga0163109, IMG submission 108704) | Marine microbial communities from the Costa Rica Dome - CRUD Field 142mm St13 metaG | ecosystem: Environmental > Aquatic > Marine > Oceanic > Photic zone | place: Costa Rica: the Eastern... | reverse complement strand
TTTATTATTTATTTTACCTCTATGATATACATCATTAGAAGGTCCTTCTGGGCAAGTATGTCTCAGTCTCCAATTTTCTTTTTTTGGATGAGGAATATCAAAATTCTTTTTCATTGAGAGGATATGTTGTCCTCCTAATGTTCTTGAAATTACTTCTCCTTGTGCAAGAACGTGAGTTCCTACATTAACCATGCCATTAGCGGTCAAATTATCAAAAATGCAGGCATCTCCTACTACTGCTAATGAATATGGTGAAAAATTGAATCCAGAAATAGCACCAAATATTAGGGGAGGAATTACCTCACCATTAACATTTGGACCAACCATTGCGGTTCCCGCAGGTATTGGAAATGTTAATGGTGCTCCAGTAATTGTAGGTCCTTCAATATATGCAGAACCTCTTGCTTCAGCGGGTCCAATACCTAAAGCAATTGGAAATCCTTCTCCAACAAATAAACGCTTTCCTATATAAAGATCGTCAGTTTTGAATGTCATGATACTAAATTAGAGAATTGTTTTCAACTTCTGTTGCCCAAGGGCCTGCTTTAGATGGTTTAATTTTAGATGCTGATGAAGCACCATCTATAATACCACCGTATATATTTAATAAAGTGTCTCCAGTTAATTTTAATGTACCATTAGCAATAACTTTTCCCACTGAAGTTGCCGTAAAATCGAAGTTCTTACACTTAATTTCAACGTTTTCGTTTGCAGTGATGTGTATATTTCCTTGTTCACCAGTTGAACCTGAAGCAAGTATATCAATATTATCTGCCATCATTCGGATTCTTCCGTTTCTAGCATTTAATACAATATCTCCATTTAATGCCTCAACATAAAATGCAGGTGTTGTTCTTTCAATATCATCTCCACATTTTATTTGATATGATCCTGGACAAGAATTAATAGTTCCACCTTTCCTACCTTCAGGTTTACTTCCAGTAGCATCCATAGTCATAAAGTGTCTATCATCATGACCACTTCTTACTAAAAATGATGACATTTGTTGGTCACTGTGAATGTGACCAAATTTTAATTCTCCATCTTTATTTCCGTATCTTATAGTATGATAATTTTTCATATTACATATTTCTTGGTGTTAGTGGGTGTTTTCCTACACAGTCAATAACTTGTATCACATCCGATGAACTAGGTATGATTTTTGAATCCCCCACTCTAGTTATACAGAATACAGGGATTAAGTTTGCATTATAACCTGTTTCTGTCTTTACTGTCAATGTAGGTCTTTCAGTAAAGCCAGTTCCACTACTTAGAATATTTACACCAAGTATTGATCCATTATCTGCAAATATTGGTTCTAAAACAGCACCAAAATCTGAAGATAATTCTATAGTATCATCTTTAGAATAATTTATTCCACCATTTTCAATAAAAACATCACATAGATATAAAATTACACCATATGTAGAATCTGATAGTGCTGGATAATCTATTCTTCCAGGAGGGACAAATATTTCACCTTCCTCAAAAGGAGGTTCTGGAAAATCTGGAGGTTCAATAGGTTCTCCAGTACCAGGATCATCAGTATCTCCAGGATCAACAATTATTACTTCGTCATCAGGATCTCCAGGATCACCGGGGTCACCAGGATCTCCAGGGTCACCAGGATCACCAGGATCACCGGGGTCACCAGGATCTCCAGGACCTCCAGGAGGACCTCCAGGATCACCAGGAGGATCTCCTGGTTCAAATATACTATCACAAACAGTTAAATTATCAGGAAGTTGACTACCTGGTGGATAAGGAATATCCCATCTACCATCAATTCTTCGGACAACAGTATCCTCTGCGTTTGCCCAAGTTCTTCCAGATCCACCTAAAGAACCATCTGGAGCACTAGTGTAACCAATTCCTGATTGTATAACAATAACTTGAGTAACACCTATTGTTCTTGTATCTTTAACTTCTTTATTACAGGTATCATTAAAAGTACTTATAATTAAATTTGGAGGACATACAACATCAACTCCAGCACCATCATCAATTATTCCTCCAGTATCTTCTCCTCCACCATCAATATCAATTCCACCAATATTACCATCACTATCTGGTTGTGTAGGTACAATATCTTCTGTAATAATAAAATCTTCAAATCTTGGATCACTTACACTATCAACCCTAATTATTCCTCCCATATCACTGAGTGTTTTTATAGATCCAGAAAAAACAGCCTCCTCGCTTTGTACGAAGGCAGTTTCATTTTCCTCCGCATCTGCAGCAATTTGACTTTCGGTTTTAAACTCTAGATCTGGTATTGTTAATCTATCTCCAACCTGATAACCAGTTCCTGGGTTAGTAATTTCTAAAATTGAATATGTGGTATTTCTTGGGTTTCCTGCTAATCCAGGGAAAGCACTAAATCTCATTTTAAGAACCATTCCTTCACCTGAACTACCTTCCATTGATATGGGTTCAACGTCAAGAACAACCGTATCATCAAGAGATCCCCATGCTTCTACAACTCCACCCCAAACATTGTATCCAAGTTCACCTAACTTACTTGGATAATATCCAGTTGCTTTTATTTGATCATAATTTGAGTATAAACTGAAAGTTTTCATACCTCCACCAGGAAATACTAATCTGGATTCAGTTTCAACGGAGTCCCTATCATTTAAAGATGTTATAGAACTCATAGAAGCAATTCTAAATATACCTCCCATGTCTGCTGTAGGTCTTCCATTTATATCTGGGAAACTTAAAATATCACCAACTTGATAACCATAACCATGATTTCTTATTGATATTATTTTATATCTTGTATTATTTGGTCTTCCTCCTAATCCAATAGTAGCTTCTAATCTTACATGAACTTGCAATCCTACCCCTTGTCCACCTTGAAGAGCAACTACACTTTCTATAAAATCATTTTCTCCTGACCAAAGTTCAGCTTGACCACCATAATTATGATAAGCATATTCACCATTAGTTTTAGGATAAAATCCAGCTTGTCTTTCTGTTACTATTTCATAATTTTCAAATAATTCATATGCCTTAATAATATTTACATTTGTAATTGCCGCACAGGGATTAGCAATTTGATTTCCATCATCAGTTCTAGGATAATCATAGTCTTCAACAATATCAGATATTGGAAATGGTCCTAGATTACCATTAATTGTCAATGGAACTGTAATTACTTCTGTTTCAATTACATTAGTTTCTCTAATAAAATCACTTTGTGTTATTTGCGTAATTGTAAATGATGCATTAGTGTCTTGTCCATCATTATCTCTTAATTTAATTCTTGTATTATTCTCTTCTAAAATTAAATCTTCTATAAGATCAGTAATTATAAACTCATAAGACCCTGCAACATAGGTACTTTCTTGAAAAGTTTTTTGTTTTTCGCCATCATAAGCAAACCTAATTCCAGAACATTCTTCTCTAGCTGTTCCAAATGATATTCCATGATCATTAGGATTATCATTAACTTCCAAATCTATTCTAATTAAACCACTTCCTTCTCCAACAACTTCTAAAGATACTCTTCTTGGTCCAAGTAGTTTCCAAGTTGCTTTTATAGTTGATTCAACCTTTTCCTTAATTGGTTTATCTATAGAAATAATTTGTGTTGTTCCACCACTAAAAGTAATAGATGGATTTTCTGAAGCATCAACATCATTACTGATAGAAACTGGTGCTTGATTTATAAATCCACCAGTTTGATTTGATCCCATTATAGGAAGCAATACTGCTCCCTGACCTTTTCCACAAGAATCTACAATTTTTGCAATAGGAGCAGATGTATATCCTTGCCCAAAAGAAACCATATCAATTCCTAAGATTTCTCCACTAGCACCTATAATGGCATTTGCTGCAGCTCCAGATCCTCCCCCACCAAAAAATTCTACTGTTGGAGGGCCACATAAAATAGGTCCAACATTATCTTCTGCTATAGCCTGAGAAATTGCACCTCCAAAATCAATATCAAAACTAAAAGAATCTGGATCTACTAATGATTCAACTTGAGATCCAATATCTTTTGCCATATCCAATACTGAATTAATATCGGCAGATAAATTTTCACTTTTTGTACCAAATCCTCCACCCATACTCCATTTAGTTACTTCTGGGCATTCTGAATCGTTTTGGCATGATAAGAATGCCAATATATCCCCAAGAAATGATAATGCAGAGGATGATATTTTATCAATTAAACCACCACCACCAAATATTGCTGATAATGGTTCCATAATTTTGTTAACACTACCTAAAATATATCCAAATACATTTCCAATTAATGTACCAGCAAGTTTTTGTACAGCATTTAAAGGAGCATTTATAAAACGATCAACAACTGACAATAACATGTCAATTACCATGCTGATAAGTGCGTTAACAATTTTATCAAATAAACAATTTATTAAATCTAAAACAGATTCTACTGCTTTTTGACTTTTTTGCCTTTCATTTGCTGGAATAAGAGACTGTAATGCTTTGACTGCATCATTTACTTTTGCGGTTATAAATTGACGCACGTCTTGAATCATATCCTTTAATACTTTAGATATGTCTCTAGATGCGTTCTCTATCCTTTTTTTTATTTCATTTTCTGTCCAATCTTGAACTCCAGAATACCAATCAGTAGTTCTTTTTTTAATTTGTTCAATATCGATAATCATATCGATAATTGCCAATTGCATACCACCAATTGCGCCACTACCTTGAGCACATTTGTGAGATGAATTCAGTGGAGATTCTTTCTGTATTCTTTCTTTAATATTCTTATCAGAAACACTCTCCCAGTTAGTTCCTAAAAATCCTGATGCTTCATTTGGACTTCCATAGACAGATCCTTGTCCATTCTGACCGTCTCCAGGAATTGAATACCAGGGAACTGTTTCACCAACTAATCCAGAAAATGGTACATATCCTTCTCTTGGTATATCAAATAATAATGGAGTTTGATCACTATTTGAATATGTACCTAGTATTATTGGTTGAGAATCTTCACTGTATATACCAATGACAAAAGATCCTTTTCTTAAATTTGAACTTTGAAAACTTGAACCATGACCACTTCCTCCAGTAACTGGATATATTACATTTACTAGGGGAAGATCGTTGTCTGATAATTCTTCTTTTGATTTAGGGTGTTCATTAAAAATTCTAACCTTATATCTTTTTTGCCATCCTGGAACATCATTAGTACTTCCCCATTTTTCAGAGTTTTCATTACCCTTCCAAACTTGATCATCTACAATTTGCCCCTTCCAAAAATTACTAGACATAGAATTAATCGTCGTAAATTAAACACTCAGGTTCTGATGGATTTTGATCACAATAAAGTTCTAAAGCAGTTGGATCATGATGATCTCCTTTTTCAATCTCTGATTTATGATGCTCTACATAGTCTTCCAATTCATGCAGTTCGCCTTCAATGTGACGACGCATTTGTGGATTAGTTGTGGGATCTTGAAGGATTTGCTTATCCTTTTCAATATGCTTTTCGATACTTTCCATTTGAATCCTCTTATGTAATAGGTATTGGTTTTTTACCAAATGTATCTCTGACTAAATTCAACCTAGTATAACAGTTTCCACTCGTACCTGTAACGGCAGGATTGGAATCAATATAATGGCATAAATCTACTATCATATATATGCCACTATTACGCTCGCTTTCCTGAGTGAGTGTTGATGTTGATTGTTCTGCTAGTGATATATGTACTAGGTCTCCACATCTTATTCCAAAATCACCTGGTATTGTTATAGATAATGAAACTGTGAATAGATTATTATATCTTGCCCTAGATTGTCTTAAAATATTATCAACACTAAAGTTATCTTCTGTAGATTTTTGTAATTGCTCTTCAAAAGTAATTCCTGGATTTGAAATTCCAACATCTCTCACTTTAAAATCACTTTTAGTTGCACCAATATTTTCAAATTCACTATCTGAATCTGAAAATATTTTTATTTGATCAGTTCCTGCAGTAAAATTACTATCTTCTGTTTGTGTTTTAGCATCAAATGCATCTTCTCCTTCACCTTTATACTCAGAACTATATTCATCAAATGTTATTAATTCTGTATCAAACATAGATCCATCTAAAAGTTTAGATTCAAGATCTATAAAACTATTGAACTGATAAGATAATATTTTTGCATCAAAACCTTTAGGTAAACCAGTAGTATTATTATAAATGAATCTTCTGTTGACTTCTTGTGTAAAAATTTTATCTATAGATCTAAAAAAATATCCTATACTAGTTTCATAAAAAAGATACCCTGCACGAATACCATCAGCATTCAGTATTCCCTCTGGAACAGATCTAGCAGCTAATTCATGAACTCTTGCTAAAGGTTTTTTTCTCTCACCATATACAACAAGGTTATTAAAAGTTGGATCAACAAAAATATCTTTTGGAGTTTTTAAGTAATCAGTTCTTAATATTGAAAAAATAGTATCACTAACCTTTCCCTCATATTTTTTTACAACTCTTTTTGATACTTGATTATTTTTTATAGATTCTTCAGACCAAAGATTGAGAGTATAAAAAGATGATAATGCATTTGAAGTACTATTACTATTAGTTTTTATTCTTAAATGATATTCATCTATTAAATTTATTTCTTGACCATATCCATCTTCAATAGAAATAAAACATTTTTCTCCTACTGTAAATGATTGTGGATATTCTATTTTAGCAGCAGAATCTTTATTACCTGCTTCAACACCACCATCAACAACATTTACATTAACTCTAACAGTATTATCCATAACACTTTCATAATAATAAAATTCAGCAATACCACCTCTAATATCAATTTCATCTCCAGTATAGTTTGAAACTACTGAAAATTTACTTATATTACCATTTAGTGCCGCTGCATTTTCTAATGCCATTTATTTCATGAAAGATTCTAATTTTTTTGGATTTAATGTTGAATTATTGTTTGAAGTTCTAATAATACTCATTCCATTATTATTTATTGGTGTATGTACAATCTCCTTTTCACGTTTAATTAAAATAATTATACCATTCTCATATGAAGTCTTTTCTTGTAATGATTTGAATGATCTTGGTTGAGGTGTTTTGATTGGAGTTCCACCACCTTTTAATTTTTCAAAAGCATCATACATTTGTTGAGGTTTAATATGAGCAGCATTATCACCCACACCAGCATAAAAACTCACACCACTATCATCCTTAGGAATTGCAGCCCAAACTCTTGAGAGTCTAAGCATTGCTTCTTTAGGATTATTTTTTGCCATTTCCTTCGTCACATTTGCCTGACCCTCACCAATCAAATAAATCGCAATTTTTTCCTGGTTTTCTTCATTATATAACGCTGTGTTTGGATCTAAACCAACTGCTCTTGCTCTTTCATTCAAAAATCTTGGCATGTTTTGCCAAGCACCTACTGCTCCAGTTGCTTTAGAAGCAACTTCTGCGATAGTCATTTTAGTTGCACCTGGAAGTGTAGTACTAGGATACATTGATTCATATCCACCACTACCAGCTTCATACTTATAGATCAGATTTAAAACTGGCGACCAATCACTGTTTACAATTTGTGGAATACTTTTAGAAGTATCTGCACCACTAGCACTGTCTCTCTCTGTTGGTATTGACTGAGGACCATAGGTAGATCCAGATGGTTCATCTTTTTTATCATCAACCTTTAACAATGTACTGTTGTAAATTGATTTTAATTCCAGTTGAACTTCTAATTCATTTAATATTTTTTCAGAGAAAGAAACTAAAAATCTCTCAGTAGCATTGTAAATTAACTGTGGAAGATTTTGAAAAATATCATATAATGATTTTTCTTTTTTAAGTCCAGTCTTAAATATATGTCCAACTAATGATGCAATACCAACACTAATCATACCTATATCATAATTAGTACTTGTATTTCCTAACAATGATTTACCAAATAAATTAAATAGCGGTCCATAAAATGGTACTTGTTTTCCAATTAAAGTACTATTTTTTATAAAATTATACGGACTTTGGAATTCTGTAGGATCTATTGATGTAGGGAATATTTTTTTAACAGTTTCTATTTCATTAAGTTTTCCATATGTAGTTGGTAATCTTTTAATTTTTAATTTCTCTACTTCTTTTATATCTTTCTTGGATTTTCTAGAAATTTGACTATCACTTTTCTCTATAGTACCACCTTTATTAAATTGATTTAATTCAAGTTCACCTGCTTTCTTTTCTTCACCTGAACCACTTCCAATAGTTTTATTGTAAATCCATCCTCCTATTTTATCTCCAAGCATACCCCCTAAAGTCGCACCAATAAATGTACCTGGACCGGGAGCAATACTACCAGCAGCACCACCAATTGCACCAAGTATACCCGCAAATGCTGCTTTAAATGCTGCTTCACCTGGTGAATCTCCAAATATAAAAGTATTAATACCAAAATCAATTAGAGCACCAATAAATGGTATTGATCTAATTGGAGTTTGCAATGGTTTTAATAAAGGTCTTAATAGTGATTTAGCAGAAGTTAAACCTGCTTTCCCACTACTCACTATTCTACCTAGTAGAGGTTTTGCTAACTCAACAAGTTGGTTTGCTTTAAATTTACCTTTTTGTATAGCACTTTTTACAGCATCAAAAGTAATATCTGCACGTTTTTTTAGTTCTGATGCTATTACTGGCGCTCGTCTTAAAGCAGCATCAGATATTCTTTTTGTTTGATCTCCTATAGTAGTAAGAAGTTTTTTTATTCTATTCTCTAAAAACTTTATTCTATCTTTTAAAATTTGTATTGTTGTACCACTACCTGTTGTAACAGGTGCTCTCTTTCTTACTGGATTAATTTTTTCTAGTCTTTCCCTGAATCTATATCCTCTTGTTCCTGTAGGTTTTGGTTTTTGTCTAAATGGATTCCTAAAGAATCTATCCTTGCGAGTTCCAGTAATTGAAGGCTTTCTTCTAAATGGATTTCTAAAAAGTCTATCTTTACGAGTTCCAGTAACTCCTCTGGGTCTAATATTTCTACCTGTTCTAGGTCTATTATTTCTACCTGTTCTAGGTCTATTATTTCTACCTTTAGGGTTTCTAGGTCTATTATTTCTACCCATACCGCCTTTAGCAGTCATAGAAATCATTGCTGCAATCAATGTAAGATTTGCAACCGTTTCTAAATTATCAATTACAGGATTAAATATTTTTTCAAAGCTGGTTCCATCAATATTCTTAGATTTCCATTTACCAAATTTATCAATTAAATCATATCCAGTATCAATAAAAGTAATTAATGCTTCACCAATCAATTTAAATGTATTGGTTAAAAATTTTGTAATGGGTTTTAAAACATTAATAATTTCTAATATTCTCGGTAAATATTTTTTAGTGTTTTCAAATAACCACCCCAAAAAAGTATATCCTAGGAAGTCTTGTATTCTTTGAAGGAAGGATGGTTTTTTCTGACCACCTTCTTCTTTAGATTTTTTCTCTCCGGTTAGTGCTTTACCTTCAAGTCTATCTTCTTCGTCTTTACGTTTTTTCCTATTAGATTGTATTCTCTTTTTATTCTGATTTTTAATTAGAGACTTATTGATTTTTTCTAGATTTTTATTAATTAATATAGATTTTTTTAAAATATTAATTAATGGATCTTTATCAGAAGTTTTTTTAGTTTTTGGAGTTACTGTAAGAGAAGATATTGATCCTAGAGGAACTTTTTTAGTTTTTGGAACTATTGTTGTAGATTTTGGAGAAGATCCTGGAAGAAATTTTGGGGTATTTAGTCTCATTAGTTTACTCCATCATTCCGTAAATAGTTGCTATTGCCATTCTATTATTAATAGATGATGAAGATACTGCTTCAAAACTTGGAACCGTTTCTTGTGGTTTCTTTGCTATATTAGGTGCTCCAGAAGAAATAACTTCCGATGGTAGGTTAATAATCTGAATACCTCCGTTAGATGTAGATGGAGATTCTGGAATGTATCTATTCATATCTAAAGGTTTAATGCCACTTTTTCTAGCATTTGAATCTGAATCTAACCTAGATTGAAGTTGATTCATAATATCCATTCCACCTTTATCTACAAAATCTTTTGTAAACACTTTTAGATATTCTCCTGGTTGAACCCTTAATGATACTAATTGTCTATCATCAGTTGCTCCAGGAATATTCATACCCGTTCCTTCTTTTACTTTTCCTCCACCTTTAAATCCAAAAATATTTTTTATGAGAGACTGCAACATTTGACCATCTTCACTATCTCTAAAAGACTCATAGTTTTTATATGCTGTTTTGAATGGTTCAAATATATCTTTCTTTTGTGATGAAGAAGATGATTGTAATGAAGGAGATGATACCATTTGTTTTTTTGAACCAAAATTTTTAGATAGATCTAAAAATTTCTTTGCATTGGCAAGTCTTCTGTTAGTGTGAGGAATACCAGGAGCTTCATATGCCTTCATAAAGTTTAAAGTTGCGCTTCTCAAATTTGGAGATCCCAACCAAGTATCTTTAGTTGCTCTTCCATAAGGAAGATTTGGTCTTCCATCTGGAAGAGGGTGTCCCGTTTCCATTTCCCATTTCATAAAATTCAATTGGTCTTTTAAACTATTAATTACTCCCTTTCCATACATTTCTTCTGCTTTTGGCCATCTACCCATATAATTATTTCCAGAATGATCAATTTCCCATTGAGCAATACCACGACCAGGACCACCACCTATTTGATAGGTATTTGGTTTTAATCCAGGTGCTTCAGTTTCAAAATTACCAAGAGCACCAGCAATATGATGTGGTTTTGCTGATGGGAAGTTTGAACCAATTGTCTTATATGCAGTCTCATAATTTGGATTAGATCCTATCATTCCACCAGAAGCAAATTTCTGTAACTTACCTTTTTTAGGTCCAGGTACATATTCTCTTGGATCTATTCCAGTATCGGCAGCAAGTTTTTTCTGCTGCTCTTTATTCATAACGATTTCTCCTGGTTGTACAACAACACCACTCTTACCGTCTGCCATTGGTAAGAATTGAGTATCTTTACCAAATCCAGACACGCTTGTTCCAGTATTTTTATCTACTATTCCACTAAAGATTCCACCCTTATTAAACTCTCCAGTAAATATACCACTAAAGTCTGGTAAGAACTGATTTATACTATCAAAAATTCCTCCACCAAAATCTAATGTTCTATCACCAATATTTTTTTCATCTTCTGGTTTATCATCAGCAGTTACCTGATCAGTCAATGTTGGAATCATAAAATTAGCAATAGGATTCAATATTGGATTTGACAAGAACTTATCTTGAATTACTTTAGTTTCCTCTTCTGCAGTTAATTCTCTACCTAATTTTTTCTTTTCCTCTTCTATTGCCTTTTCACCAGCACCTTTTGAATCCAAAAATAATTTTCCTGCAGATAACGCAGTCAAAACTACTGCAGTTGCAATTGGATGTCTCTTTGCAAACAGTAATAATTTTGGTATCAGAGTAAGTAATCTCTTAGTCATTCCACCTGCAATTTTTATTACAGAACCAATAAAAGCTCCAAAAGGAGTTAAAAATAAAAACGCTGCTGTAGTAAGTGCAGGAGCAAAGTCCTTCAAAAATCTGAAAAGATTATTAACTTTTTTCTCGTTTTCTGGATTACCTGCCCAGTCACTAAACATTGTAAATAATCTACCTAAGAAAGTAAACACCAAAAACTGTAGTATTCTATCAAAAATAGACTTAAACGGTTTGAGTATTTCTTTAGTTGCTTTTATAAATCCATCAAAAACTTTAGATTCAAGACGTGTTTCTTGTGCTTTTCTCCTTGATCTTACTTGTTGTCTTCTATCTTTTTCATTAGAGGAAGTTAATATTTTATTAAGAGTCAATACATTCTTATGAATTTTATCAATTGTTGATGATATTTTTTGCAATAATGATATTGATTTATTTTTTGTTTTTTCTTCTTTATTTGTATAGGAAGGTGCTTTACTTTTTGATTCTGTTTTTATAGGTTTTTCTTTACTTCCCGTTAAAAATGCTATTGCTTTCTTTTTATTAACTTTTGGTTCTGGTCCTGTATTAACACTCTCCTTTTTAGGATTTATAGTAAATCTTCCTTTTTTATTTCTTATCCTTTTATATTCTTTAAGTAATAATTCCGCTTCCTCAGAAGAAAATTTTGATTTAAGTAATCTAGCAGCAGCAAGAGCCTCTTTTAAGTTACGAGAATATTCTTCATAAGACATCTCAAACTCACTCTCAAGATTGAGTAGTTTAAGAATTCTTATGCTTATAGTCTCTTTCTTAGGCATTGTGTTGCTGTTTTAGTTTTTCTTCTTCAAGGTGGTTCTGCAACATAGCAACGTAAATATCTCTCTCCCAAGGAATCATATTTTCAATCTCTGTCAATGAGTATTTATGGTATTGCATCAACGAAAAATTAAGTTCAAAATAATTACTCAAATTCATATGAGACATCCCTACGCGAAAAAACTTGATAGTCCCTCCAGAGTGACACTACTTGTAACTTTAGTATTTGGATTTTTTACTTTAATAGTATGTGAAAGTTTTGGCATAGTTTCAAAGAAAGTTTCAATCTCTTTAAATTGACCAGAATTCATTTGCTCAAGGAATTCAATAATCTCACTTTTAGTTACATCAGAGGAATCCCATGCTTCTTCTTCATTATAAATTTTATCAACACAACTAGAAATTAAATCAAATGATTGTTCCATTTGATTTCCATCATTAAAATCAAAATTGCTCTTAATAAATTGTTCAAGAGATGGATATTTCATTTCCATCATTAAAGAATCATCAACTTTAATTTTATTTGTATGTGATTTATCCTTCTGTACTTTAATACGATCTACATTAATCTTAATAGGCACAGTTGTAGTTTCATCATCTGGGCAAGTAACATTAACTTCAATTTCTTCACCTACAGATTTTGCTCTAATATTTAAAAATAAAAATTCAATATCAAATGTAGGAAGAGTCTCAACTTCTAATCCTCTACTTTGAATGCAATTTTTAATTACTGTCTTAATTGCTGTTGTAATTTGTTTAGTGTCTTCACTTTCTAAAGCAATTACTAGTAGTTTTTCTTCTCTTACTAAAAATGGTCTATATTTAATATTTTTTCCAGTTGATGGTAACTCCAACTCATATGTTGGAGTACTAATTTTTGGTAAAGGCATAATCTCCGATACAATTCAGTTATTTTTATTTATTAAGCTAATCCTTGGTTAGGATCAAATCCATCTCCAATTAAAGTATCATCACCTCCATCTCTAACTGGATTAACAATATATCTGAGGTATGTAAATGAAACCGTACATTTTAATAATTGTGATTGATCATAACTTACAGGCATACTAACTATTGAAAGTGGATATGCGCCAATAAATTTGTAAGTTAATCTAGTATTGTTATTAAGATAATCTTTTTCAAATTTTGTTATGTATAAATTATCACTTCTATAATTTTTTGGATATTTTACTTTATATGAATAATTTTGACCGTTTGGTAAACTGTTACTAGTTTCTCCTACTATATAAGAAATCCAATGTTCAAAAAATCTAATAATATAATAATCTCTATCTACAATAAAAGTAAAATCTGATCTATCGTCATATATTCTTCTATATGCCATTTTCTCACTTACTCCATGATATGCATTATCAATATCATATGTTGCTAAAGTAGATCCAGGTAATGTTGCCTCCGAACAAGATACTGCTAACAAATCTCGATTTTCAGAAGAATTAAATTCTGCACCTAGAGTGCTTACTGCAGATTCTTTGAAGTCTACTGCAATAGATGATTCAACACCTAGAGATGGAGCGGCAAATTGACAAATATAGTTAGATGTTGTTGACGGATTTAGTATACTCTTTTTTAATTGATCTATACTTCTAGGTCTTGGTAGTGGCCTTGCCATTTATATAAATACAAAAAAACCTTATATAGTATGTATGCGAGAAGGAAAATATCATCAAGGAAGATTTCATCCACGAAATCCTAATAAGTATAAGGGTGATCCAAATAATATTGTATATAGATCCTCATGGGAAATTCATTTCATGAGGTACTGTGATAGAAATGATAATATTATTGAATGGGGATCTGAAGAATTTTTTATCCCGTATTTTGACCCAACAACAAGAAAAATTAGAAGATATTTTCCTGATTTTATTATGAAGGTAAGAGATAATCAGGGAAAATTGAAAAGTTATGTTGTTGAAGTTAAACCTCAAAGACAAACGTTACCTCCAAAAGAAACTAAAAATAAAAGAAAAAAAACTTTTATTTCTGAAGTTTTAACTTATGAAAAAAATGTTGCTAAGTGGAGAGCAGCAAAAGAATTTTGTGAAGATAGAAAACTTCAATTTAAAATAATTACAGAATATGATCTAGGTATCAAATAAATAAAACTATAAAGGGCAATTATTAAATGTCTAGTTTACAGGGGTGGAATAATACCTCCCAGAGTCCAGAATTATTTTCTAACACTATAACATCACCATCTTTAGAAGGTGATACTACACCACCACTTGATTTTAAAATAGAGGTAAATAATTCTACAGGAGTCATAAAATTATTTCGTAAATCTGATAATCAAGAATTTTATAACTTTAATCCTGAAACTGGTAGTTGGAACCTTCCATCTCCATCAGCAAGAACTATTTACAATGAAGTTATTGTACAAATTGGAGAAGGTAATCTTTCACCACTTATTAACAATTCAAGAAAATACGCTTCAGATGTAATATCAAAAACATCAGATCCTATTACAATAGATAGATTAAAAGCAACAACAGGATATAAATCATCCTTATCAAATATTAATACTGCTGCTTCTCAATCTAATGCTGATTTAACAATTACTGTTACTGGTACTCCAGATACACCAACTGCTACTTCAGATACACCAGTTGATCTGAGCCCTATTGATTTAGATAATAAAACTGAGCAAAGGCAGTATGGATATTATGCATATCCTATTGATATGCTACTATCAGATGGTGATTTTTCTAGTGCTCAAGATGTAGTTGAATTTATTCAATATGAGTATGGTAAAAGAAGTCTTGATACATCTACAGAAACATTTGGATTTGGTGACAGAGGATTTAAAAAAGTAGACGGTAGTGTTACTCTAGCAATACCTGCAGGAATTCAAGATAACAATCAAGTAAAGTGGACAGATGATGAATTAAATGCTCTTCAAGCAGAAGCAGCAAGAACTAGTTTGGAAGCTATGAAAGATCCTAGTGCGGCAATTCAAGGTGCAATAGACAGATTGGGTAATGCAGGATTGAATGCAGATGTTCAAAATGCGATTAGAACCGCATTAGCAGCAAAAGCGGTTGGAGTTAATAATTTACTTTCTAGAACATCTGGAGCAATTCTTAATCCAAATACAGAGTTACTATTTTCTGGTCCTGGATTGAGAGACTTTACTTATACTGTTGAAATGGCACCAAAAAATGGTGATGAAGCAAGAAATATTAGAGATATTATTAGATTCTTTAAGGAAGGTATGGCACCTAGAAGAGAATCACTTGGATTGTTTTTAAAAGCACCAAATGTATTTACAATTAAATACTTGTATCAAAGAGATGGATCCGCAGGTTTTAAGCAAATAAATCCATATATTAATATGGTAAAACATAAATGTGCATTAAGAAATTGTTCGGTTGATTACACTCCACAAGGCACATATATGAGTCATAGTGAAGATGGTTCAATGGTTGCTTATAGAATGACTCTATCATTCACTGAATTGGAACCAGTTTATTATAAAGATTATGCTGAAATAGGTACTAACAGTATAGGTTACTAAAATGGAAAGTTTAAAAAAATCACTTAAGTACTTCGCACAAATTCCAGATTTTAGATATATAAGTCAACTTGACGAAGACAAAGATCTTGTAAATTCTTATATATCAGTAAAGAATTTATTCAGAAGAGTAAAGATAAGAGAAGATATATTTTCTAGTCTAGTATTTTTTACAAATTATGATATTGTAGGTGATGAAAGACCTGATCAGGTTGCTAAGAAAATTTATAATGATGAATCTCTTGATTGGGTTGTTTTAATATCAAATAATATTTTAAATGTAAGAGATGAGTGGCCTACTCCTCAGAGAGTGTTTGATGAATATTTACTGGAAAAATATAAAACATATGATAATCTTTATTCAGTAAAGTGTTATAAGACTGTTGAGGTCAGAGATAGTATTGGTAATTTAGTTCTTCCAAAAGGATTGGATGTAGATAGTGATTATTCAATTAAATACCTAGATGCTGGAACAAATAATGAAGTAGTAAGAACTAATATAACTTATTCAATCACAAATTACGAAGATGAAGAAGAAAAAGAAAATAATAAAAGAAATATTTTTCTCTTAAAACCTGAATATCTTGCTATTTTGTTGAATGACATTAAGTCTATTATGGCATATAAAAAAGGTTCTAGTCAGTTTGTGACTAAAACCTTATTAAAAGCGGATAATCCTAACTTCTTTACTTATTAATCAACTTGAGAAGCAAGATTTTGGAAGTAAGATAGTGCAGTTTCTTCATCATCATCACTCGAAGAATTAGATGGTGTAATATCATCAGAATTAAAATTTGGTTCTGATGATGAAGAAACTTTCTTACTTTGATGGTAAGACTTTTCTAATTCCTCCATTACATCCTCTTCTTTAGACTTAAAGTTTGGTGTGAATGATCCACGACCTTCACTTTCATCTTCAAGTTCTTCATCATAACGACGTGCTTTTGGTTTATTAAGACCAAGCACAGTGTTCATACGTGCTTCTAGTTGCTCGTAAGTTTTGAAGTTAGTTGGTGCAACCATTTCTTCTAGAGAATGTTCTTTCTTCCAAATTGCTTCCATAGCATCATCATCACCTAGAAGTGGTTTTACACTATCGAATTCAGACTTATCGTAGTTCCAGTAACCTTCGACCTTACGGATCTTTAGACGGAAGTTTGCACCCGCCCAGAAGTCAAAGGGATTAATTGGTTCTTCATCTTCAAATTCAGGTTGCATAGCATTCAAAACCTTATCAAAGATTTTTTTACCATATTTGAAGAGGAATACTTGACCCTCATTTTCTGGATGTGCAGGATCCTTTACAACGTAGATGTTAGAGTAATATGATAGTTTACGCTTCTGTTTACGTACAGTTTCTTTGTCTTTGTCATTACCGCTGTTCCACAGAGTGCGGTTGTACTCAGAGACTGGATCTTTCTGACCGAGTGTAGTTAGAGAGTTTTCAATATACCAACCACCAGTGCCTTGGAATCCATGAGAATACATTTTTACCCATGGAAGTTCTTCACCATCTGGTGCGGGGAGAAAACGAATAATTGCTGAACCAACTCCATCCTTACCCATTTCTGGTTTCCAGAAACGATCATCGGAATTTGAGTTGCCATTATTCATCTTTTCGACTTCTTTGACTAGTTTTTGAGTCAAGGAGCCGAGACTAGATTGTTTTTTTAGATTAGAAAAATTTGACATTTGGATTAAATAAGATTTGGCCTGTGGACTTCTTTACCATAGTCGAAACATGGAGGGATGTCAAGCCCTTGTCATTATTGGTTTTCGTTTTTATCAGTTTCAATTAATTGCTTTCTCATCATGTCAAGCATTATAGTCATATTATTAAATATAACATTAATATCTTTATCTTCTGGCATTCCCATCATAACAGCAGAGTCTTTGATATAACGCTTTAATCTTTTTGCTTCTGGATCATCGGATAAACTTACTCTAGTATATAAAACTTTTTGTTTATCTAAGAGAGACTTCAATAAATTAATATGTTTTAATTTTTCTTCTGTATCCATCTCAGGAAATTTAAATACATTCTCATATATTTCTTCTTGAATTTTTGTTATCTCTTCTAATTCTTCTTGTACTAGTTTGGAATCAAAAAAATTCATAATATTTTCTCCTTCAATGCCTTTCTATATTTAACACTATTAATCTGAAGGAAAACAGAATATTTTTTCATTTTCATAGAAATCATTTCCCAAATAGGATCTATTAATTTATTATCAAAATCTTTTTTATAATTAATGATTGTATCAAATATAATCATAGTTTCTATACAAATATCACCTTTTAAATAATCTTTTACAATTTGTGGGTGACGATTCTTAACTACACTAAAATATTGATCAAAATTTTCTTTATTTAAATTACTAATTTCTTGTAAAAAAACATCTAACAAGTTATCTCTTTTTTCTTTCCATCTTATATAAACAGACTCTCCATTTTTTATGATATCACCAATCCACAAAGATGAAGGATCATCAGCAGAACAATAATTTGATACAAAGAAATTTATAATTTCTTTTTCTTCTTTATTCCTAGATAATTTTTCAAACCAAAACCTTTCTTTTTTGGCATAAAAAGTTTTATCAGATACTTTTGTTTTACCTTTATACTTAAAAAAATCATAACTTTCTTTTGAAAAATGATTTTTTACAGACAGATAAGTCTTATAACATTCTATAGGATTCACAATTAAAATACTAATTTTGCCTTTGAAGTTTTCTTTAAAAAGTTTAAATTCATTGCTTCATACTTTAATTTTTCTTTTAATGGTTTAGATATCAACTTTGGAACTGTTTCCAGTTCAATATTATTAACTTCGCAAAATGAAAGTATTGCATCAAGATAACTTACTTCTGGATCATTTGTTACCATGGTCTCTATTTCTTGAGAAAATTTAGAGGAACAGAAAAATTTCTTATTTAAAAGTTCTTCTAATTTCTTTTCTTGCTTCTTACTTGAAGTCATTAATTCTAATAGCATTAGTATTTAAATAATTGTTAATAATATAGGTTATAAACATCATTTTGTCAACTTATCGTTTAAAAATTTCTTTATATATTGAACAAGCATCCTAATATACTTTTCTTTATTTCTTTCTTCGTATACTACTACTTCTCCATTCTCACATGACATAATAATCACAAACTTTTTAACTGTTAGACCAGTCATCTCATGTAACATGCAGGCATAGGCGCAGCATTGTACAAAATATCCATCAATCCAATCTCTTGGTTTTGGTCTTTCAGAAGTTTTAAAATCGATTATAGACAGTTCGCCATCATGTTCAGCGATACAATCAACTGTTCCAGCAATTCCCAAATACTCGCTGTACAGTGCCCCCTCTAAGGCGTAAATGTTATTTATACGATTTAGTTCTGCCTTTGCTGAATGAAATAAAAATTCAGATAATGGTTGAACTTTAGGAAGACTCTCATTTTTAAGATGATGCTCTACAAGAGTATGCATATCAGTTCCACGACTGGTAGCACGTTTGGTTTTCTTATCTGCTTTTTCTTCACCAACTCTTTTTCTCCAAGCAGCGAAGAATTCTTTTTTATAATTACTAATTACCGAAGTAATAGAAACTAATTTTAAAGGTTTATCTTTTCCAGGAATATTATAATATCTTACACCATCGATATTTTCTCTACTCAATGGTTTTAGGTCTAATTCTTTATGTTCAAAAATTGATTTCATAATTATTTTTTCTCTCAATTGGTGTGGATAATGAATTAATCTCATTTATGAAGAATATCTGAGTTAGTCTTGGTTCAGTATCACTAGCATAAAAGTTAGATTCTCTATGAGGATATTGTGTTCCGTAAAAAGACAATCTATTGTAAATGTTTTTTATTTCTAAAGTTTTATCGTGTGCATTAGTATTTTTTTGTTTTTCTTGCAGATACCTCTCCCTATCAACTTGTTTACCTTTATAAAGATCATCTCTAAAACTCCAATCACATTCATAATTTGGATCTATAGTATGAAAAAAGGATGTTCCTGCATCTGGATTAGAATTAGGATTTAAGTATATTACTCCAGCAGCAATACTATCATCAGAATCTTTGTGAATCCATCCTTCATTCATTAAAGAATTTTTATCCTGTTCATAAGGATAAATTTTTTGAAAGTGAGAGTCTACAACCCACTCAACCCTTTCTGTTTGAAATTGATAAAATAATGAGAACAACTTTGAACAAAAAGATGCAAAGAAGTTCTCATTAATTAGATGTAATAGTTTTGTTCTTTCTCCAGGAAAATTTCCAGTTTCTTTTCCAAATGTTTGAGAAAGAGCAAACTCTCTTACTTCATCTGGATTGGAATAAAAATTATCCACACATGTTATAGGAAAGTGCATTATAAGTTCAATTCCATTTTAGCTACGAGATATTCTTTGACAATACCAGATCTTACAATATCATTAATACCAAATTCAATAGTATCAAATGATGGCATAACATTCAAAATTTTCATAAAATCAACAATTCCATTTTTTTCATTTTGTTTTACCAAATCAGTTTGTGTTGCATCTCCACAGAACATAATTTTTGAGTTTTCACCAACTCTAGTAACAATGGAGTCAAGTTCATGAAAATTAAGATTTTGGAATTCATCAACAATAATAATACAATTATCTAATGTTGTTCCACGAATGAATGAGGTACTCCAAAAACTAATAGTTTCTTGTGTTTTCAAATTTCCATAAAGCATTTCAAAGTCAGCATCACTAGGCATTTGAAACATATATTTAACCATATTTTTATATGGTATTTGATACAATGAAGACTTATCTTCATGATCTCCTGGTAAGAATCCAATTTCTCTTGTTGAAACTAAAGAACGAACAAGATAAATTTTTTCATATGGAGTTCTATCATCTAAAACATCTGCCAATGCATTATAAAGGGTAATAAAAGTTTTACCTGTTCCTGATGCACCATAAGCAACAAGATGTTTCCCTTCAGCGTAAGATTCAAATAATTTTTTCTGATTTTCTGTTAATGGTTCGATATCTATAAGAAGGTCTGAATTAATCGGTTTTTTTCTTCTCATTTGCTTTGCAGTGAGTCCAACACCAATTGGTTGTTCAGAATTCGTTCTTCTTTTTCTTGCCATAGGTTTAAATTTTCTTTACTTGTGATTTGGGTGCTTTAGATGCTTTTTCTAGTACTTCATTCCATCCTGGTTTAGATTTAATGAGTTTATCCTTCCACTCACCAATCTCTGCAGCAGAGGGGCAAGTAGAGGGGTCTGACCAATCTCTATCCCATTCAGGATTATTTTCTTTCCACTGATCCCATTCATGAACACTCAGTTTCACC
>Ga0163109_10001144_pt1 | contig 21133 bp, 17 predicted proteins | sample CRUFie1St13metaG_FD_108704 | JGI IMG/M metagenome (GOLD analysis project Ga0163109, IMG submission 108704) | Marine microbial communities from the Costa Rica Dome - CRUD Field 142mm St13 metaG | ecosystem: Environmental > Aquatic > Marine > Oceanic > Photic zone | place: Costa Rica: the Eastern... | reverse complement strand
GGGCCGGAAATGTTCGTAACTGTGCCATAGCGTAAAAATCGTCAATACTTAGGCTAAAACCAAAAAGCGGTAAAAGTCTTGACAATCAAAACGTACCTTTAGTCAACAACAACGGATCATTTGTGCTATGGAATATAGAAGATTAGGAAAATCAGGGCTTCAAGTAAGTGCTTTGTCTTTGGGGACTTGGCTCAATTTTGGAAAATTTATTGATGCTAAAATGGCCAAAGAGTTAATGGTCTACGCTTACGATCATGGCATAAACTTTTTTGATAATGCCGAGGTCTATGCAAGAGGTAAATCAGAGGAGGTGATGGGCCAAATTTTAAAAGAAGTATCCTGGGATCGATCAACCTATGTTGTATCAAGTAAGGTATTCTGGGGTGGAAAGGATCCCGAATCGATGGCATGGCCCAATCACAAGGGGCTAATGCGCAAGCATGTGGTGGAAGCCTGTGATGCCGCATTACGCCGTTTACAAGTTGATTATCTCGATCTTTTCTTTTGCCACAGACCAGATATTCATACTCCCATTGATGAAACCGTTTGGACTATGCATAATCTGATACAACAAGGAAAGATTTTGTATTGGGGAACTTCTGAGTGGACCAGTCAACAGATTACAGAAGCCCACTATGTTGCAGAACGGTATAATCTGATGGGTCCTACGATGGAACAGCCGGAATACAATATGTTTAATCGAAGTAAAGTAGAATTGGATTATCTGCCGATTTACCGACGATTTGGCTTAGGCACTACCATCTGGTCTCCTTTAGCGTCTGGACTACTTACAGGGAAATACATAGATCAAGTGCCAAAGGGTAGTCGTCTTGATCAGGAAGGTTTTGACTGGCTTCGTGAACGAACGCTTGGCGATGAAGACAAGATGTCGAAAGTGGTGAAATTGTATGCCTTAGCTCAAGAAAGGGAGCTTTCTCTTACACAACTTTCTATTGCATGGTGCCTTAAAAACCCCAATGTTTCGACGGTGATATTGGGAGCAAGCAACCTTAATCAGTTGCAAGAGAACATTCAATCTTTAGAAATACTTCCTCGACTGAAAGACGAGCTTATGGAAGCTATAGATGATGTGTTGGGCAATAAGCCTCAAGAGCCTACTTACTAAAAACTATAAGCCTTCCTTAAAGCGTTACCGCAATGTTGATGTGGTTGTTGAGGCATTCCACAAAACCATCTTGAATATCAAAGCTTGTGTCTTTGCCGTCGTGTTTTACACGAATTGAACCCTTTTCTAAAGAAGCCATTATCGCTGCGTGATTGTTGAGAATCTCAAACGACCCGCTCGTTCCAGGGAGCTTAACGCCTTCGGCACTTCCCTCAAAAAGCACGGATTCTGGTGTCATGATACGAACCGTCATGGTTTAGGCATTTGCAGTTTCTGCTAACATCTGCTCGCCTGCCTCGATAGCCTCTTCGATCGTTCCCTTCAAGTTGAAAGCTGCTTCAGGAATGTGGTCAAGCTCACCATCCATAATCATGTTGAATCCTTTGATGGTATCCTTAATATCTACAAGTACTCCTTGCATTCCTGTGAACTGCTCGGCCACATGGAAAGGCTGAGAAAGGAATCGCTGCACTTTTCGCGCTCTGAAAACAGAAAGTTTATCCTCTTCGCTTAATTCATCCATACCAAGAATGGCGATGATATCCTGAAGTTCTTTGTAGCGCTGAAGGATGGCTTTTACGCGTTGGGCGCAGTCATAGTGCTCATCGCCTACAATAGAGCGCTCCAAAATTCTTGAGGTGGAATCCAATGGGTCAACCGCTGGATAAATACCCAAAGAAGCCAGTTTACGACTCAATACAGTGGTTGCGTCAAGGTGAGCAAATGTCGTTGCAGGTGCTGGATCTGTTAAGTCATCCGCAGGTACGTATACTGCTTGAACCGACGTAATTGAACCTCGTTTTGTAGAGGTAATTCTTTCCTGCATAAGTCCCATCTCTGTGGCTAGGGTTGGCTGATATCCAACCGCTGAAGGCATACGTCCAAGAAGGGCTGATACCTCAGATCCCGCTTGCGTGAAACGGAAAATATTATCTACGAAAAACAGGATGTCTCGTCCTCCAGCGTCTCCTTCATCTCCATCACGGAAGTGCTCTGCAACTGAGAGTCCTGAGAGGGCAACTCGTGCACGTGCGCCTGGGGGTTCGTTCATCTGTCCAAAAACGAGAGTCGCTTGAGATTTGGATAGCTCTTCCATATCTACCTTGCTAACGTCCCAACCTCCTTCATGGAGCGACTTTTCAAACTCTTTTCCATAGCGAATAACACCAGATTCAATCATTTCTCGTAAAAGATCGTTCCCTTCACGCGTTCGTTCTCCAACTCCTGCAAAAACCGATAGTCCTGAGTGAGCTTTGGCAATGTTGTTGATCAATTCCATAATCAAAACAGTTTTACCTACTCCAGCTCCTCCGAAGAGACCAATCTTACCTCCCTTTGAATAAGGCTCAATAAGGTCAATAACCTTGATTCCTGTGTAAAGTACTTCGGACTCTGTGGATAGGTCTTCATACTTTGGCGGCTTTTGGTGAATGGGCATTCCATCCTTTTTGTCAAGGGGCTCACCAATTCCATCAATCACATCGCCTACCACGTTGAAAAGACGACCTCGAATCGCTTCTCCCTTTGGCATTTTAATGGGTGCTCCAGTATCGGCAACATCCATACCTCTTGTTAATCCTTCAGTGGCATCCATGGCTATGCAGCGAACACTATCTTCGCCAAGATGCTGCTGGCACTCAAGAATGACTTTTTCGTCACCACTTTTGATAACTTCTAATGCATTAAGAATTTTAGGTAGGGCATTGTCTGATCCTTCGAATCGAACGTCGACTACTGGGCCTATAATAGAGATAATTTTGCCGTGATTTGCCATAATTTCTGACGATGTTATTTTTAATGTTACTCAAAGGTAACTTACCCCGTGTTCTATTCAAAGTAGAAATGCACAAAAATGAGGTAATAAATAATGGACTTACTGGATATTACACATGCTAACCTTAAAACAGGTTCACAAGGAGCAGATATTCTGCTTCCGGTTCCGTTGGATGGGGCATTGACATATGCCATACCTCATGCGCTCGAAGATAAAATTCAGCTAGGCTCCATTGTTTTAGTACCACTAGGTAAACGAAAGGAATACGCGGGTCTAGTCATTAAAATACACCATGTAAGCAATGAGGTGGATCATGTGATAAAGCCTATTAAGCAGGTGATTTATCCTGGACAATGGTGTACATCTCATCAAAAAAAGCTCTGGTCTTGGATAGCTACATATTATATGGCCAACCTAGGAGAAGTTATGCAGGCGGCGTTACCGACGTTGCTGAGGATTTCAAGCGAAACTCAATATGTCTCCTTGTTGACAGAAGCTGAAGCTTTAGACCAAGAGGCACTATTTGATCCAGTGGATTTAGAGATTCTTACCGTTTTGACACAGCACGGCCCCATGGCCCAAAATATGCTTATCCGTCATACGGGGCTAGCTAATCCTCTTTCAGCACTTAAGCGGTTAATGAAACTCCGTGCAGTGGCAATCAAGGAGTCTATAGGCCAAACCTACAGCCCCAAAAAAGCTATTCGATATCGCTTAGCTGAATATTTACTTGCTTCTTCCAAGGACTTTGAAGAAGCCTTAGCACAATTAAAAAGAGCCCCTAAACAATTAGAGACTTTTGTTAAACTAAGCACACCAAAATCGCATCAGCACCCATTGGGGAATCATGCAAGTGCCTTGCCTGAAAACTTGAATAAACCTGCAGTTACTGCCTTGGTGAAAAGAGGTTGGGTTGAAAAATATTGGGTAGACCTTGACCGTCTTGAGGAATCCTACATACCAAATCAGCCCGAGGCCGTTCAATTATCTCCTGAGCAAGAATCTGCGCTTCACTCTATTCAAGATGTATGGAAGAAGAATTCCACAAAGGCTGTTCTATTGCAAGGTGTTACAGGGAGTGGGAAGACAATGCTCTACATAGAGCTCATCAAAAAATGTTTAGATCAAGGTCGCCAAGCGCTATTTATGCTGCCAGAAATTGCATTGACGACCCAAATGATTCGCAGAATTCGCCAATACTTTGATTGCCCTATTGGAGTGTATCATTCACGGTTTTCACCCGCCTATCGCGTGGAACTCTACCAAAAGGTATTGCAAGGGGAAATTTCAATTGTTCTTGGGGCGCGCTCAAGTGTTTTTCTGCCCTTTAAAGACTTGGGACTTGTCATCGTTGATGAGGAACATGAAGCATCTTACAAACAACAGGACCCATCTCCAAGATATCAAGGTAGAGACGTGGCATTAATGCTGGCAAAATATCATGAGGCCTCCATAATCTTAGGTTCAGCAACCCCAAGTCTTGAAAGTCTACAAAATGTTACATCTGGCAAATGGGAAAAGATAGAGCTTAACCAGCGATATAATCAATTACCCATTCCTTCGCCAGAGGTTATTGATCTTGTTGACGCCAAGAAAAGACATCAGTTAAAGGGTCAATTCACCCATAAACTTATTCATGAAATTCAATCTTGTTTGGAACGCCAAGAACAGGTTATACTCTTTCAAAACAGAAGAGGATACTCCACGTTGGCCCGTTGTGTTACCTGCGAAACTACTGCCAAATGTCATCAATGTGATGTGAGTTTGACCTATCATAAATTCAGCGGCAATCTTCGTTGTCATTATTGTGGCAGTACTTCCCGTTTAACGGTGAGATGCACCTCATGTTCTTCACAAAACTGGGAACTCTACGGATCGGGTACTCAACGTATTGAAGAGGAGATTCAAACCCTTTTCCCAGCGGCAAGAATTCTGAGAATGGACAGGGATACCGCTACTTCGCGCACTCGATATGAGGCTATGTTAAAAGACATTGAAAACTACAAGTATGATATTTTAATAGGAACTCAGCTCATCAGCAAGGGATTGGATTTCCAGCGAGTCACCCTTGTGGGAGTCATTGATGCCGATGAATTGTTACATTTTCCAAACTTTAGAAACCACGAGCGTTGCTTCAATGCACTTCAACAACTTGCGGGTCGATCTGGACGAGGTGGACAAGTAGGGAAATTTCTAATTCAATCAAAACAAGTAGATCATCCCGTACTCGAGGCACTAGTAAAGAACAAACGATCAGATTTTATCAATCACGAAAATGCGGTTCGATTAAAGTATTGTTATCCCCCTACATATCAGTTTACGATTTTTGAGTTTTCCCATAAAGAACGCAAGAGGGCAGAAGATGCAGCCAAATATTTTGCATTGGGATTGCAGCAGAGGTTAGATAAAGAGTTTGTCCTCGGCCCCTCTCTTCCTCCGGTTGAACGAATACGAAATACCTACCGATGGGAAGTAGTGTTAAAAACACCTCGTGATGCTGTATCTGCAAAACGATGGAGAGATGCGGTTGTCGAAGTGGAGCAATATCGAAAAGCAGAGCATTCCATTCGAAGTGTTCGCTTGAGAATCAATGTTGATGCTGGTTAACTACCTTTATGTTATGATACGTCCTCTATATATGTTGTCATTTTTAACGATAGCCTTGCTAGCTTGTCAGAAAAACGATGCTATATCGAAGTATGATGTATTGTACAATGTGAGGTTTGAAGCAACTTGGTCTGATTCTACTCATCCTGGATCCTATCCGGGAAATGCTCACTTTAGCCCTCTAGTGGCCTTATCTCACGCACCCAACTTTTTTATGTTTTTTTCGGGGTACCCAGCATCTGATGGGCTTAGAATTTTAGCAGAAACGGGACAAACGGATAGTTTATTAGATGAGTTTTCATTTGCTATAAACACAGGACAAGCCCTCGATGCGCGATTAGGCCCTGAAGTTCCTAGCCCGGGACAAGGTAGTTTGGATATTGGTGTGACCTCAACTCGCCATGCGGTTACAGTTGTATCGATGATCGCTCCAAGCCCTGATTGGTTTGTTGCGGGCAGAGCGGTGCTTTTCGATGCGCAGGATGGTCAATGGTACGATAAAGTGACCATTGATGCCATTAGTCTTGATGCAGGAAGTGATGCAGGAAGTGATTTTACTTCGCCCAACATGCCTATGGATTCGGTTTCTGGGGTTTATCCGATCACAACAGGTCCTTTAATTCAACCTGGAGATACCCTGGTGCAAAACATGGGTAAATTTATTTTTGAGCGTATTCAATAATGATTCTTCGTCACTACATTCCCAACGCATGTACACTGATTAATGCTTTTTCGGGTATGGCAGCCATCTTTTTTTTAAGTCAAGGAGAGATATATATAGCCTTGATTTTTTGGGGAGCTTGTTATGTTTTTGATGGTTTAGATGGTCTGTTAGCGCGTTCATTACAGGCGGAAAGTGACCTAGGAAAACAGTTGGATTCTTTGGCTGATGCGATTAGCTTCGGGGCGTTGCCTACTTATTTTTTGTTCACTCTTTCTGAAGCGGCGGATCCATTGCTTTCGCTGGGATGTGCTTTATATCTGTTGGGGGTTATTCTGCGCCTTGCTCGATTTAATATTTCAGAAAGCAAAACCATCTTTTTTCAGGGCCTATCGAGCCCATTGGCTGCTCTCTTAGTGGGGTGGGTTGGAATAGGACTAGCCCCATTGCCTTTAATTTGTTATCCTCTCTTGGCAGGTCTGCTGGCCTTTCTTATGAACGCTCCATTTCCCTTGCTCAAAACTAAGGGGTTTCAGCATGTTCCAAGGCATTTTTTGATGTTTGCAGGATTTGTTTTAGTTCTTGGGATGGGTCTGCATCTGCTGTTCGAAACTTCATTACTTATACCCCTTGGACTCTTGTTATATTTACTTTTGAGTTTTACTACTTTCCATCGATTAAAAGATAAATCATGACCTTCACTGCACACGTTGAAATCCTGCCTCACCCAGAATTACTTGACCCCCAAGGGAAAGCCGTTTTGCTAGGGCTGTCAAATTTGAATATTACAGCGATCAAAGATGTGCGCGTGGGTAAACATATTGTATTGACCATCGAGGCTGATTCCACGCAAGAGGCGGATGCGTTGGCTAAAGAAGCTTGTGAAAAGCTGTTAGTCAACCCTATAATGGAACGCTATTCCTATGAAGTCACAGAAGACTAGCCTATATCTTGTTCCCACTCCAATAGGTAATCTCAGTGATATTACCCTGAGGGCTGTAGATGTACTGAAGTCGGTGGACTTCATCTTAGCAGAAGATACGCGGCAAACAGGCAAGTTGTTGAAACATTTGGACATACATAAAAAGGTATATGCCCATCACAAATTCAATGAACAAGCGTCTACAAAAGGCATTTTAGATTTGTTAGATCAAGGAAACTCCTGTGCACTGGTTTCTGATGGAGGGAGCCCTTGCATCAGCGATCCAGGTTTTTATCTGAGTCGTGCATGTATTGACAAGGGATTGCGGATTGAGGCCTTGCCTGGGCCTACAGCTTTTGTGCCGGCACTCATGTTATCAGGTCTTCCAATGCATCAATTTGTCTTTGAAGGTTTCCTGCCAGTAAAAAAGGGACGAAAAACAAGATTAGAGCAGTTAAAGTCTGAATATCGGACCATGATTTTTTACGAGTCGCCTCATCGTTTGTTAAAGACCTTAAGCCAATTTATTGAAACATTTGGTCCTACACGACGCATCTCGGTGAGCCGAGAGCTCACCAAGATGTACGAAGAAACCCAGCGAGGTACAGTAGAGGAAGTCCTATCCGTCTTTCAAGGCCGCGATGCCATCAAAGGAGAATTCGTCGTCGTCGTCGAGGGCTGCTAGGCAGCCGGCACAGAAACCCGTTGTACAAGAAGCCAGTCCTCAATTTGTATCTCGGTAGAAGTTCGCGTCTTGTCTTCATTGTCTTTATATGTACTCTGAACAAGCTTTCCAAGTATAGCTACTTCATCACCTTTGTTGACATATTCAAACAGGTTGCTCGCTGTCTTTCCCCAAGCAGTTAATGTATGCCATTGCGTGCGCTCTTGTTTTTCACCTTTAGCGTCGGTGAAATATTCATTGACAGCAAGGCGAAAGCGAATGAGTTTTTTATTGCCTTCAAACTCTTTGAACTCAGGTGTATTCCCAAGCCTACCAATAACTTGAACTTGATTTCGTAATCGAATCATAACATTAAATTTTTAAAGTGAACAATACCTCGAAAGTAACTGAGGATATTCGCGGAAATCTTGTTATAAAGTATTACGGCCTATTCGGTGTAGATGGAGTTATTTTCCGATAGAATTCAGATTTATCCTATAAAACATAGAAATATCTCCGGTCTCTACATTAAAGTTTTTCACCTCGATGTAGGGGTTCTCTTCATCAAAGAAGACATCAAGTATTGGAGCATTATGTAAGGTGACATCTGGTCCTTCTACACGATTAGGAGCTCTTCCGGGACGTTCATTTTTATTAATGCCTGCTGCCATGATTTCGTAAGTCTTGTACCGTATGTTTCGGGGGCTTTTTAAGACCTCGACGTAATGTTGGTCGCCGGTCAGAAAAAGTACAGGAGCATTTTGACCTTCAATTAGTTTTATCAATCGTTTTCGACTTTTCCCTAGCCTGACCATAGCTTCCCATCGCATTGGTCGATTGATTAGAATTTGATAACCACAGGATATAAAATGTAAGTCAACATTATCTTGTTGTAAGGCCTGTGCCAAAAACTCCCATTGATTTTCTCCTAAGGCGTCAGCATTTCTTCCCGGTTTATCTCGATTAAAGCGACCATCTAACTGAATAAATTGTATAGTCTTGCCATTGAAGGTGATTTTTTTTGCATAGTACACCCCATCTTGGGTGCTTGGAATCTCTGCTTCGAGATCCCAAAAATCTCTATGAATATCTTTTGACTTTTCTTTTAAACTATACTCTTTGCCGGCATTATTAAGTCCATAGTCATGATCGTCCCAGGTCACGACAAAGGAGGAGATATCTTTCAAGGCAGCAAATCCTTCTTTTTCTTGAAGAATTTCCAATTGATCAATAATATGCTGTGGATCGTCCTTTGTATCTGCATAAACATTGTCTCCAATCCATACGGTTACATCTGGCTGAAGTACTTCAGCGATGTAAGGTATAGCAGGGGCAGGAGCATGTTGATTATGGCATCCAATCATGGCTATTCGGGCATCAGCATTCCCTTTTTCATTTTGCGCTTTGACTTCGAAGATTGAAGCGCTACATACATAAAGGGTGATTAGAAAAAAAAAATATCGCTTCATACAGGTAAAAAATCCAGATTAAAAGGTTTGATTAAATCCAAAGACTAACCGAGGATAAAGGTTTTGGTTTCCGCTACCTGGATCAGATACCCAAAAGGGACAATCTAGGCGAAAGGTAAAGGGTTTAAGGTTATAAAGTTTGAAGAAGCGCTTCCATGTCAAAGAAAGACCTAAGCCAGCATCGGCATAAACTTTAGACCAGTTTCTTCCACGAGGAGAAGGATCACTATTAATGAGTCCAGCATCGGCAAAAAGGTATACGTTGGCATCATAGTTTCTTCGGAGTTTACTGTTCTTTATTCGTATTAATCGATCAAAGCTTAACTCTGAGGTTAAACTTGCACCTGATCGTCCAGAAACTAAGCGTTGTCCGTTTTCATCGCTCACTAAGCGTCCCGCATATCCTCGAAGGTTCATGCCCCCTGCATAATGAAAGCCGGTCGTGGCATTGGCTTGATAGGGGCCAATTTCTTGCCCTGGATATAACCCAAAACTGCGTACAAACTTGTTGTCCATCATGGATTCAGGATTTCCACCGGCTAAGTATACGGCACTTTCTGGCGGGGTTTTTCCAAAACCATACCTGCTGTATAATCGATTTTTCCAGTCAAATTTCCCGAATTTCAAATGATCGGTAAAGGTTGCTTCGAGGTATTGATAATTCCAGTCAGGAGTCATCGATACTCTTCCCGAAAGTTTGAGTTGACTCTTTCCTGGTCGTGCTTTGCGGAAGTCTTCGGAGACATATTGGAGATTCAGTCCAGCATTCCAGGCACCGCTGATCCACCAAGCACCTTGGCCTGGGTTTTGAAGGTAGGATAAGTCCTCTTCATTGGGCCTAATCATAGCAAAGCCCTCTAACCTAAGCGTTCCTTTCCCATGAAGTTCTTTTTGAATGCCAAGGCGTTGATCAACAAGTCCATCAAGATATTTTGACTTGACATAAGCGGTGGCACCCTCCATAAATTCATATACTGGTGTAGCGTAGGAGAGTCTGTAGTTGATCGATTGGTATGCTCTTCGATTGTTTAAGAAAGCGGGTGCACCCGGATAAGACCTATTGATGGTCGGCCAAGAAAGATTTCCCCAAACCGTAAAATCAAAGAAGCGTTTGCGACGCATATAATCCCCCTCTAAATGAAGCCCAATTTTTAGTCCATCTACACCATTCCACCATACATCAGGACGCCATTCCATGATATAATGTTTACGGCTTGGATAATTGTAAACATGGCTATTGAATCGCCAAATGGTATTTCCATTAAGGCGATTGTTAAACGCATTGATGTCGGCCAAGCGGTTAGTAGTATCAATAATTGCATTGGCGAGTTTATCCTCAAGTTCCACGGTAAAACTATAAGTTGGATGGAGTTTATCCCATCCCGTCCACTTCGGAAGCATAGTGGCATCCGTTGATTTTTCAAAATATTGGTTCGGAATGTGAAAATCATAGGTCATACCCGACTTATCTTCTAGTTGAAGATCGATGGGCATTTGCATTCTCCCATGACGCTCTAGCGTAATGGTATAGGTGTTGGCCTCGGATTCTTTTTTGGAGGATATGCTGTAATCGATGCTTTTATTTGTTTCAATCCATTGATCAAAAAACCAATTTAAATCAACGCCTGTGAAGTCAATGATGGAGTGCCTGAAATCTTCTGGATATGGATGGGCATAGGACCACTGGTCAAAATAGTGTTGCATGGCGGCCAAAAACAGTGAATCACCCAGGACGTATTGCAAGTTATAGAGCATAACTGCGGTCTTGTAGTAGACATGACCATAGCCACCGCCATGACGTAATGCCCCATCAAACCCATCACTATGTGTATTCAGTTGAGGGTCTTCCCCAAGGGTGGCATCCATCATATATCCTATGTAAACTTCTCCTTCACGGGCTTCTACGGGTTCTTTAAATTTTCGCAGATAAGGAGTGGGTGGAGTATTGGCCACATAGTTTACTCCATCGATGGCTTCAAGACCCCAAGCCGTCAAAAACTGAGTAAACCCTTCATCCATCATGGCTCGGTAGGTTTCATTATTGGCCACCATGCCATAGAACCAATTATGTCCCACTTCGTGGACTAAGAGATCTCGATATCCAGGGTCCTTGTCGCCATCCAAGGTAAGCATGGGATATTCCATACCATCGCGCGCATCGGCTACGATCATCTTTGGATAACCATACATGCCAATGTCCTCGGAAAATACTTGAATGATAGCTGCCGTATACTCAGCAGCATTTTGCCATCGGCTGCTGTGCGGTTCTTGACATAGCGCATAGGTTTTTACTCCTTGCCATTCCGATTCTCCTATTCGATAGTGGGGATTTGCGGTGAAGGCAAAGTCATGGATATTTTCAGCATAGTAGTGCCATTGTTTTCGCTCGCCTTCAACGTATGGAGTAATGGTCGAAGGAGCCTCACCCCATGGTTTGTCTTTGAAATTTTCAATATCAAGTTTTGCTCTCAGGTCTGCAGGCAAGACTTCGTCACGATTTTGTAAAAAACCTGTAGCTCCTACAACATAATTAGAGGGGAAGTCCAAGGTGACATCAAAAGTTCCAAAGTCCCCATAAAATTCTCGACTTAGATGCTGGTCGACATTCCATCCAAATTTCTCATCGTAGACAGCAATTCTTGGATACCAGTGCGCTCCGTTAAATTGAATGGCTCCGTATGAATTAAAGAGTTTCATTCGACGTCGACTGCTCCCAAAACCATAAAATGTCTGAAAATCAAAAGTTAGGGTAATGGCTTTATTGGGAAGCAAGGGCTCATTGAGGTATACAAACAAAATGGTATTGTCCATCGAGGTATCCACGATATCTCCATTAACGCGCATATTACGTACAACCGTCCCAAGCCCCATTTCCTCATAGTCGCTGTAAATGGGATCCACTCCATTATTTTTTTGAAGATTATCGTAATATGCTCCCGGCTGAAAGGCATTTTGGTACAAATGAAACGCCACCTCTTCAAGGGTGTCTGGGGAGTTATTGGTGTAAACTAACTCGGTATTAGCCTGAATGAAATAACGTTTTTCATCAATACGTGCTCTCATTGCATAATGTACATCTTGTTGCCAATATCCTGGCTTTATGGATTTGTTTTTCCAATAGTTTGGGTTGGATTCACTGGAAAAGGAGTTGGGGCCTGCATTTGGATTATAATTCTGGCCAACTGAATACTCAACGGTGAAAAATGTAAGGGCAAGAAGGAAGTATTTATGTAGACAGCGCATAATTATTGACTCATAGTAATCATCACAAGGTAAACAATGCCAGATTCACCAGAAAACAGATTGTGTAGAATTCAACGAGCGATCGAACTCCAGGCAGTCGAAGGTATCGGCTTGGTATATGCTCGCCGACTTTGGGAGCTCCTAGGTCCACTGCGGCATTGGACAGATGTGAACTTTGAAAAACTACAACACAAACAACGCAATACTTGGAGAAATCGCCTAATTATGCTTGAACGCCAAAATTATGCGGATCGTCAACTCTATGTTTTTGCAAAAGAGAACTGGCAAGTTGTTTTGATTGATGATAAGGATTATCCTCCATACTTGCGTCATCTAGTGGATGCTCCGCTATTTTTGTTAGTCAAAGGCAATAGTACACATCTTTTACGCCAACATATTGCTCTAGTGGGAACGCGAAGTCCCTCCAAAGAGGGACTAAAAATTTGTGCTCGGCTTATCCAATCGATACCTTTTTCGGGTCGCAAGAATGGATTAAGTATTGTCAGTGGTCTTGCTCGTGGCATTGATGCCCAGGCACATAAAACAGCTCTTTCTGAAGGGCTTTGTACTATTGCCATTTTGGGGAATCCACCGCAGCATATCTATCCACCAGAGCACTTTGGTTTAGCTGAAGAGATTGTATCTAACGGAGGACTTCTCGTCACCGAGTTTTTGCCTGATGTGATTTCGCGTCCCTATCACTTTGCTCAAAGAAACCGAGTGATTGGAGGAATGTCTAAACTAACGATTGTGGTCGAGAGTGCGCTCAAAGGAGGTGCCCTAATCACCGCGCGAAGAGCCTATGACGAAAATCGAGATGTTTTTGCAGTTCCTGGTCGTTGTGGTGATAAGCCTAGTCAAGGATGCAATTATCTAATTGCTCAACATATAGCCCAACTTATCGAAGATCCCGAGACGTTTTGGTCCTCTTATTCAAATTGCATCCAATTTGGTTTAGCAGCAGGCATCACGCCACTAAGTACTGAAGCCCAAGCATTGTTAAACTATATTGCTCAAAATGATAAGGTAAGCCTAGAAATTATGACCGATACCTTTGGCAATAACTTTCCTGTATGTGAGACCTTATTGGAATTGGAAACGGCAAGAATTGTATCTTTCCATAAAGGCGGATATTATTCAATCCATGCACCATAAACGTCATTCACGCAATCTTCTCTTGCTGCCGTTCTCGCTCTTTTACGCGATGGGTGTATTTCTTCGCGATTTGGCCTTTCGTTGGAGGATAAACTCAATAATTGATTATGAAATGCCCATCATTGGTGTTGGTAATCTCACGGTAGGGGGGAGCGGTAAAACCCCCCACACTTTCTATCTGATGAATCACTTAACACAACGAGGAATTCCTACAGCATACTTAAGTCGAGGTTATGGCAGAAAAAGTATAGGATATCGTGAGGTAAGTGTGCAATCTGGTGTGGACAATAGTGGCGATGAGGCCCTATTGGCGAAACATAGATTCCCACAAAGCAGAGTGGTCGTTTCTGAAAGCAGAAGCCAAGCCATTCCAGATATATATCATGGTAGACCAGTGCATCAAGTAACCCTATTGGATGATGCTTTTCAGCATAGAAGTATAAAGCCAGGGCTTCAGGTTTTACTAACGCGGCATGATTTGCTTTTTTGTGATGATTATCTATTGCCCTATGGCAGGTTACGAGAATTTCGCTCCGGATACCATAGGGCAGATGTTATGGTGGTTAGTAAATGCCCAAAAAACTTAACATTTGATGAACAAGAAGTTATTCGTGACCGATTGCGTCCACTATCCTATCAATATGTATGTTTTACCACTGTGGAATACACGACTCCTTATTCACTGGCTGCCGGAAGTGCAAAAAATCTTTCTGAACATCTGAATCCTTTGTTTGCTATAGCTGGGCTTGCGGACAACAATGATTTCTTTGACTACATGCGATCAATGAATAGTTCGGTGAGTTGTCGAGGCTTTCAAGACCATCATGCTTATACCGTCTATGACATTGAGTCCATCCTGTCGACCATAAAACACTTGGAAGCTCAATTAGACCAAGTTATCACTGAAATACATACAACGGAAAAGGATTTAATGCGTCTTAAGCCCCATATACATCTTTTACAGAAAAAAGGTGTACAACTCGTTGTTCATTCCATTGAAGTTAGAGATATTACCCAGGGTGGTCCTACATTGCTTAAACTGGTGGATCATTATACTGATCATGCTATGCAGCAGGCGATTAATGCATTCCCTAATGTGCAATCAAAGGAATCCTAGAAAATCATTGTTTCTAGGTCATCTACTAATCTTTCAAAATGTATTTTTAAGTTATGGATTTGTATACTCAGATTGAAGAAACGAGACAATGGCTCGAAAAAAACATATCGGTAAAGCCTCAATGGGGTGTAATTTTAGGCAGTGGGCTAGGGGGCCTAGTTCGTTTAATTGAAAATGCCCAGCGCATAGAGTATAAGGACATTCCGCATTTTAAAAGTTCTTCGGTGAAAGGACATCAGGGCGCTTTAATCTTTGGTCAACTCGAAGGAGTGGACGTAGTCTTAATGGCCGGTAGACTTCACTATTATGAGGGGCATTCTATGAAAGAGGTTACCTATCCTGTGCGTGTGATGAAGGCGCTTGGATGTCACTCTGTTGCCGTTTCAAATGCTGCGGGTGGTGTTCAAGAAGGAATGCGGGTAGGAGACTTAATGGTGATTAACGACCATATCAATGCCACACCTGAAAGTCCGCTGCGTGGTATTAATGACGACCGACTTGGACCCCGATTTCCGGAAATGATTGAACCGTATGATAGGGAATACATCAACACCGTTCAGGGTATTGCTAAGGAAGAAACCATAGATGTTAAGGAAGGAGTCTATTATGGTTTATCAGGGCCAACCTTTGAAACTCCAGCAGAATATCGTATGATTTACCGGTTGGGCGGTGACGCCGTAGGTATGTCCACAGTGCCTGAGGTGATCGTTGCTAGACATGGCGGCATGCGCGTTTTTGGGTTGTCGGTCATAACTGATATTGGATATCCTCCAGAAAACGTCGAGCACGTTGACCATGAATATGTTTTAAAAGCAGCCCAAGAAGCTGGGTATCAGGTAGAAACGCTTTTTCGTGGTTTGATCCGTGCTCATGGGTAAAGCGTATAGCAATAGATTATTGCTTTTCGTAAGTATAGCTTGTTGCAGCATATCTTACGGCCAACGCGAGGCTGGCCTAGAGACAGACAGTTTTTTTTACAGCTCACAGCCTTGGAAAGTGCTTACAATTGATACCTCTGTATCGAGTATATACAATTTTGATTTTGCTTCTGCTTTCAATTCTATCCAAGTCGATCTAGGCAATACGGGAAGTCCGCTTCAAAGTTTGAGGATGCAGGTACAGCCAACGATGAAGAATCTAAGTTGGAGTAGCGTGGCTCATGGTTTAGCCGCTTATAAAATGCCGTTGGATTCAATTCGCTGGTACAAAACAAAAAAGCCACTATCTCAAATTGCATATGCCATCGGTGCTGAGCGCCAAAATGTTTTTAGTGCTCAACACAGTCAACGAGTTAGTCTTGGCTTAGATTATGGCCTTTCTTTTTATCGTCTATCCTCTATTGGATATTATCCGCAAGAAGAGAACCGCAATGCAGCTTTTTCCCTTTATAATCGATGGGGGTCAAACAATGGTCGGTATTCAGGAAATCTCACGATGAACTTCCATCGACTTCGTAGAAAAGCCAATGGAGGAATTCAAGAAGATTTTATTGGTAATGATAGTTTGAGGTTAAGTTCGCCAAGCCTTTATACTCCGGTATTAGGGGGGGCAATTCAAAGTGATCGTGGGTTTGGAATCTGTTTAGAAAGTCATCTAAACTTTGGATTGAAAACAATGAGACAGATTAATGACTCGCTTCAAGTCTCCGATTTTCAAGTAAAAAGTCTCTTAGGGCATAAGCTTGCTTTTTCGACTTGGTCCAATCTATTTGAAGACCCCCAGAATGGAGATGATTCCCTGTTTTATTCGCCCTATGCCTGGCTTGACGCGGACACTTTTCGTTTTAGTTATCAGTCAAAAGTATTAGAGAATAGCTTCTTTTGGCGCCGTTATTTGAAAAATAATGGGCTTGTTGATATTGAAGTAGGTCATCGATATATTCCATGGAGCTTACAAGGCGTAGACCAAAAGTTTCATGAGAGCTACACTCAAATGAGATACGTTCTCCAAGGGAATCAATGGTATTGGGAGAATAAGGCGAATCTCATTTTCTCAGGCTACCAAAGAGGGAGTCAGCATCTATCATCACAATTTCACTTTGAGCCTTCTTCAGGCTTTGTAAATATTGAGACTTCTTTCCTCCGCAGTGTCATGAATCCCGTCGACCGTCTTGCGGACCCAAGTTACACCGGTGGTTTCCAAGTGAATTCGAGACCCATGACCTTTGAGGGAAGATTATCCTATGGTATTGGCAACAACTTAGTCTTTTCGGGCCATTATATTCTTGATCAGAACCCTGTTTTGGTAGATAGCAATCGACTTACCTTTCAGTTTAATGGTTCCGTTCATCGTCTTGCTGGAAGCCTTTCTTACAGCTTCAGTGCATTTAATGGCTGGTTAAACTGGGATGCTTTGTTAGGTGCACAGATGACGTCAGAAGATGTTTTCCCTATGCCAGCTTTCTATACGCGCCACAGAATATATGCTCAACAGGTGCTTTTTCAATCAAGGCTCATTGTTCATTTAGGAGCGCAGGTTACTTGGAATACCGCCTTTGCTCGAATGACCTATGATCCTTATTTATCCCGCTTTGGTTTACCTTTAGATGAATCGGTAAGTGCTATGCCACCTCGTCTCGAGGCCTTTCTAGGAATCAAGGTAAGTCACATGAGGGTCTTTTTTAGAGCACAGTACTTAAATCAGCACTTGGGACCTGTTGGATACTATGGTATTGCTCAACACCCTGCTCGTCCAAGAAATTATACCGGGGGTCTTGTGTGGAGGTTCTTCGAATAAGGAAAATATCCAAGCAATCTTTTTTTATGTCTTTTGCTCTTTTTTCTCTGCAGCAGGGAAGAGCACATTGTTGAGGATAAGACGATATCCTGGGGAATTTGGGTGATTTTTTAACTCAGTTACAGGATCTCCAACATAGTGTCGGTAGTCTTCGGGATCATGACCTCCATACCATGACCACATCCCTAAGCCAAACTTGCCATGTATATACCGAGCCTCTCCAAAGGCATCGTTTTCAGCGAGAATGGTAACATTGGACTTTAGTCTGGATTTCCGAAAGGCGGTAGTTTGTCCCATAAAGCCTTTAACAATGCGCGTATGGCATTGGGTTAACATGGTGGGAATGGGGTCCCATTTCGCTGAAAAATTAAACAAGGAAAAGTAATCAACCTCCTGGGGCACTTGTCGTTGGAAGTTGGCATCAATGTCAGAGTACTCATACTCCATAGGATTGGTGCGAAGATTAAAATCTTTAAAGGCGAGTGTTTTGGAAAAATCGAGTTGGCTTTGCGCGTTTGGATCCATGGGATCGCCATCAAACATCGACTCACAGATATCCGTGTTCTGGGCGGCCAAGGCAATATCATAACTATCGGTAGCTGAACACATGGCGAACATATATCCGCCACCCGCCATAAAAGCAGAAATTTTCTTTACCACGGCTAGCTTGAGCTGAGATACTTTACCATGCCCGTGTTTATGGGCTGAGGCTTCCATTTCAGCGACCTCTTCCTTGTACCAGGCTTGGTTTCTATAGGAGGCATAAAAGCGACCATATTGACCAGTAAAATCTTCATGATGTAAATGAAGCCAATCATAGAGCAATAATCGTTCTTCTAAAATCTCATCATCATACAATACATCATAAGGTATCTCTGCATAGGTGAGGACCAGCGTGACGGCATCATCCCAAGGTTTTTTAGACTTAGGAGAGTAAACGGCTACTTTGGGGGCCTTTTCAAGCTTGACTTTTTCGGCATTCACCGATGGGCTTGCGATTTCTCTCAAGAGATTGTCATAACTCGCGGTAGACACAACTTCAAAGTCGACACCGCGTATGCGACATTCAAGTTGTAAAGACTGGTTATCCGGAAAAGCAAAACTTCCTCCTCGATAGTTCAGTAACCAATCCCCTTTATATCCTTGTGCTAACGCCCAATAGGTTATGCCATAGGCCTTGAGGTGATCATTTTGATCTTCATCCATCGGAATAAGTAGAGTAGCTCCATGCAGGTGAACTGCAAGCAGCATGAAGACGCCAACTATTTTTAAAAGTCTAGCTAGGGTGTAGGGTTGTTGTCTTTTCATTGATGCAAATCTTAAGAAAAGATAGAGATTTATCCCAAGAAATCATCTTCATCTCATGTAACTATACATGATATCATTTTATGCGTAAAATTTGAAATTATAGAGACGTGGATAACTCTATATATAGATCTGTAACCTCTTGTTGTTCGCCTGCGTATGAAGTTTATAATGCTGCGTGTGTTACTATCTTCAATACATATTTCATCATTTATTCGTTTCTCTTTTGTTCGAATTATGTTCATAGTTGGTTGCCTCGTACAAATTTTATTGACGTCTTGTGCTGCGGATGATACCGTGAGTGATCCCTCACCATTGATACCTACTGTTCAGCGTCAGGCAACATATGAAGTTGAAAAAACTAAAGATGTGGTTTATGGTTACGGCTATGGCCACGATCTTGACTTGGATTCAACAGTCGAAACAGCGCTTATGCTTGATATCTACCGACCAATGGACATTACTTCACCGCGTCCTGTGTATATGTTCATGCATGGAGGAGGATTTGTGGGGGGATCAAAATCTAATGAAAATATAGAGGCAATGGGAGAATACTTTGCTTCACGAGGATGGGTTTTCCTTTCCATAGATTACAGAACGACGGCACATATTGGTCAAGACTTATCATTGTTAGCCCCGCAAGAGTGGATTAACGCAGCGCTTCAAAATCCAGAGGCAAATCGAAGTGCTCAGTTTATAGCCATGTATATGGCACAGCGTGATGCTAAGGCTGCCATGCGATGGATTATGGCGAATGCGAGACAATTCTCTATAGATGAAAATTATATCACCGTAGGAGGAAGTTCTGCTGGGGCAATCACAGCCCTTGCCCTTGGAGTGTCTAATTCAGACGACTTCACTAAGGAGTTAAGTATTGAGGAGGACCCTACATTATTGACGACAAATCTAAACGAGTCATACAGGGTGAACTCAATTATCAGTTACTGGGGTTCTTCGATAAAGCTTGATCTATTTGAGCAGATTTATGGCGAACAACGTTATGATAGCGATGATCCTAAGCTTTTTATGGCTCATGGTACCTTAGATAACAATCTCTACACAGAGTTTTCTAATTCCATGGATATGTTAAGCGTTTACGCATCATTGGGTATCTTTGCAGAACTTCTTCCTCTTGAGGGGCGTGGTCATGGCGCTTGGGATGCTCTTGTCAACAATAAAAATCTGTCTGAGCATTCCTTTGATTTTTTGGTTCAGCAGCAGGGCCTTAATGTTCAATGAGATGAGAAGGGAATTCGCTCGTCTTATCTTTTTCTGGAGTGTCTGTTATGATAGCCTCAGAGGCAGCTCAGAACTTTCGAGATATTTAGCAAAGTAGTAACAATAAAAAAAAGCAACTTTGAATAAAGCAGCTTTTCAAAGAGTTGTTGGTTAGTTAAGGGTAAAATTATGGTTTGTTTAATCTTTTGAACAAAGAGTTAAACACTATCAACTCTATATTGAATTTATAGAAGGCTTTTTGTTCGTTACTACGAATCTAAAGGTGGGCCAAAAGGGGGGCAATACGCTTTATAGCGTATATCTGAACTTTTTAGGGTTGGAACTACTCTACTGTAACGCTCTTGGCTAAGTTTCTCGGCTGATCCACATTGCATTCCCGCAATACGGCAATATGGTAACTCAGCAGTTGGAGTGGAATGGTATTGAGAAGTGGACTCAAGCACTCCAACGTCTCGGGTACTCGAATGATGTGATCAACGGATGCTTCAAGGTGAGGATCATTATGACTTGCCAGAGCAATGATTTTCCCTTTACGTGCCTTTACTTCTTGAACATTGCTCACCACTTTTTCATAGTTTGCTCCTTTTGTGGCGACAAAGACAACTGGCATTTCTTCATCAATAAGGGCAATTGGCCCGTGTTTCATTTCAGCCGCGGGATAGCCTTCAGCATGTATATAGCTAATCTCCTTGAGCTTCAGAGCACCTTCAAGTGCCACAGGGAAGTTATACCCTCTTCCTAGGTAAAGGAAGTTTTTAGCATTGTGATATTCCTTGGCAATTTCTTGTATTTGGGTATCAAGCTCAAGACATTCCTCAATTTTTGAGGGTATAGCTTCGAGAGCCGTTAAGACCTTTCGGACTTCATCTTGACTCATTTGGTCTCTTAAATTCGCAAGCGCAAGGGCCATAAGAGTAAGAACTGTTACTTGAGCGGTAAATGCTTTAGTAGAAGCTACTCCTATTTCAGGTCCTGCATGGGTGTAAGCTCCAGCATGACTCATACGGGGTATACTGCTACCAACAACATTACAAATCCCAAACACGGTGGCGCCCTTGTTTTTGGCGAGTTCCATGGCTGCTAAGGTATCTGCGGTCTCACCACTTTGTGAGATG
>Ga0163109_10001143_pt1 | contig 21138 bp, 17 predicted proteins | sample CRUFie1St13metaG_FD_108704 | JGI IMG/M metagenome (GOLD analysis project Ga0163109, IMG submission 108704) | Marine microbial communities from the Costa Rica Dome - CRUD Field 142mm St13 metaG | ecosystem: Environmental > Aquatic > Marine > Oceanic > Photic zone | place: Costa Rica: the Eastern... | reverse complement strand
TGCTCACCCGTGAGCCAGTGGATGCGGAATTGCTGTCAGGGCGAATGGACAAGGCGCGTTGCACGGGGCTATTGAATGCGTTTTGTCAAGGCCGAAAAGTCGACGCCGCATATCTCTGCGGACCGGAAGGAATGATCATGAGCTGCAAGGAGGCATTGCAGGATGCAAACGTGCCAGAAGAGGCCATCCGTTTCGAGCTTTTCACCTCTGCCAGTGCCTCGAAGGCCCCAGCCAAAGAGAAGATGTCTGATGCTCCTGTTGCCGGGGACGCGCTGGCCATGCAAGTGGTGTTGGACGGTGTCACCACATCGTTGGAGCTTGCCAAGGACCAAAGCATGCTCGACGCAGCGTTGGACGCCGGTTTGGATGCCCCCTACAGTTGCCTCGGCGGTGTGTGTTGCACGTGTCGGGCCAAGTTGTTGAAGGGCCAAGCCACTATGGCCGTGAATTACGCACTGGAGCCAGGAGAGGTGGAGAGGGGATTTGTGCTGGCTTGCCAAGCACACGCGGAGGGAGGAGAAGACGTGGTGTTGGACTTCGACCAACAGTGAATCACAGGATTTTCGAAAGCATGCAAAAGGGCGACCCGTGGAGGTCGCCCTTTTGATGTAGACGGGTTCAATTGGACGTTGAACTTCAGTCCAGCTTGATCCACTGACGTTGGGTTGCGTGGTGTTGCTGAGACAACCGCACGATATACACCCCTGGGGCCCAGCCGTCGGTCTCGATGGCCGTGGCTTGGCCGTTGACCGCAACTGGAAGTGCTTGGGATGCCACCCGTTGCCCTTGGGCATTCAATACGACGAGTTCCAATGGGGTTCCGGCCCTGATTCCTTGCGCCTGAATGGTCAGGGATGATGTGCCAGGGTTGGGCCAAACGTCGAACGACCAAGCCGGCTCCGTCTCTGAAACCAAAGAAGGGGTGCTTGAGCCGCCGTCGTTGTCCGCTGTGCACTCGGCGTTGACACCAACGTAGGTCGACTCGTAGCTGCCCTCAGAGAGGGACATCGTGCCAACAGACTCTCCATTGACCATCATTTCTGCCCATGCGCCATTCCATCCGTCTCCAAAAGAGTCGTGCATTTCAATCTTGTAGCACCCGTCGGCCAAACAACCTGTCATGGATCCGGTGAATCCATCCAGCGCCATGAGCATTTCGTCGTCTTCTGTCATGAGATACAAGAGCACTTCACCGGGCCAATCACCTCCGTCGAGCATCAAGGTGACTTCGTTCATGTTCTCACATTGGTCGTTGTACACGCACGAGCCGTCGTCGAACAGCGCAAAGGGGTCGTAGTTCCACGCCGTTGGATCGGTGCAGCCGTAACCATCTCCGAAATTGTCGGGTCCACATGTGCCATCGACACTGAATTCCACCTCCCACGATGCTTGATTCATGGGCCACTCGGCAAAGACCAAGTCCAATCCATAGGTGCCCACCCCAAATTGACCGCTTCCGAATTCGGTTCCTTCGGTTCCAGGAGAGCCACTGATGTACGCGGTGTAGCAAACCCCAGGTTCCAAACACAAATCCGCATAAAGGTAGCCGTACGCTTGGGAGCTGTTTTGCGTGAACACGATGTCGCCGTTGTCTCCGACGATGTCGATGGCGATCTCACCGTCTCCTGCGAAGAGGTAGGCAAAAGCATGGATGCCATTGTCGCAGATGAAAGGGTATTGACATGTTCCGTTGTCTGTGGTGGCATAAGGGTCGTAGTTGAAGGCCTCTGGATCCGTGCATCCCGGAATGGTCACCTCGCAAGAATCTGTGTTGACGCCCAACGCAAAGACGGAGGAATACTCGTCAGAATTCAAGCTGTAGCTGGTGGTTGTTCCATCGATGGTGACATTGGCACTTCCGGTTCCGGGCGTCCAACCGTAGTCGTAGAGGTAGAAGTTGTAACAACCGTCAGAGAGGCACCCGTAAGAGATGGTCGCCACATCGGTGTAGCTGTAAACCATGTCCGTGGGAAGTCCCATGTCTGTGGTCAAGGTCCAGTAGAGCGACGTGTAAATGCCAAAGTCGTTCAAGGAATCGCCCACCACAGATTGAATGACAATTTGACTTTCGTCCTCATTGCAAACAGGAATGACCGCACATGAGCCATCGTCGGTGGTGGCTTCTGGGTTGTAGTTGAGGGCTTCCGGGTTGGTGCAACCGTAGACCGGCACCTCTGAACAATCACCCTCCCAAGAAATCCATGCATTCCAGCATTCTGCCTCACACGCATTGTTGAATGTCACGTAGGTGTTGGCAAAATGGTCAAACGCGCACACCGGCTCGTAGACGTCTGGACAGTCGCAAGGGTAGAGGCATGACCCGTCTTCCGTGTTTGCGTCGGGGTTGAAGTTCATGGCCTCGGCATCTGTGCATCCGTACACGGGAATGGTCACCTCACAGTCCTCTGTGTTGACGCCAATTGCATACGCAGCCTCAAATTGATTCTCGCCCAAATTGTAGGTGGTGGTGAGACCGTCAATCGTGACATCCACTCCGGCAGAGAAAGGCTCCCACCCGTAGTCGACCACGTAGAAATTGTAACAGCCGTCGGCAAGGCAGCCGTAAGCGGTGGAGAGTTCGTATTGCGTGTAGTCGTACACGAGTTCAACGTGCATGCCGTTGTCGTCGGTCAGGGTCCAATAGATGTTCCAGAAGAAGCCGTTGTCGGCCAAACTGTCGATGCCGTTGATTTCAACGACGACACTGCTTTCGTCTTCGCTGCAAGTGGGGATCACCACGCAAGACCCGTCGTCCTGATTGGCTTCTGGGTTGTAGTTGACCGCTTCCGTGTCAGTGCACCCGTACACAGGGATGACCACCTCGCAGTCTTCGGCATTGACACCGATTGCGAATGCGGCTTCGTACTGACCTTCGGGAACAGAGTAGGTGGTCGTTTCATCGTCAATGCTGACATCCACGCTTCCAGATTCGGGAGCCCATCCGTAGTCGTAGAGTGCGAAGGTGTAGCAACCGTCAGCCAAACACCCGTACGCTGTGGCCATTTCAAATTGCGTGTAGTCGTACACAAGGTCAACGTGAGCACCATTGGTGTCGGTCAAGTTCCAGTACACGGAGACAAACAGTCCCAGTTCCGCCAACGAATCGACACCATTCACTTCAATCAACAATGCACTTTCGTCGGCGCCGCAAGTGGGAATCACCACGCAAGACCCGTCGTCTTGGGTGGCCTCGGCATTGTAGTTGACGGCGTTAGGATTGGTGCACCCGTAAATCGGTTGCTCGGAGCAGTCCCCATACCAGGACACCCATGCAAATGCGCACTGCGCCTCACACGCGTTGCTGAAAGTGATGTATTCTCCTGTTGTGTAGTCGTAGGCGCAGACGGGCTCGTAAACATCGTCGCATTCGCAGTCGTAGGAGCAAGAGCCATCGTCAACGGTGGCAAAAGGATCAAAATTGAAGGCGAAGGGGTCCGTGCATCCCTCTTGCTCGATGACGTTGGTCTCGCAACCGTCACCAAACGAAATGGCTTGGTACACACCATCTTCAAGGGAAAAGGTTCCCAGATCGAGTCCCAAAATCGGCACGCTCACTGACAGGAATGCCCCGTTCCACCCGTCGCCAAAGCTGTCAACCATTTCCAAGGTCAAGCAACCTTGGGCGCTGTCAAGGCAAAGGGGATAGGTGGTTGTGCTGAAATCCTCAAAACCAGAACCCTGAAGCAGCACCCCGCTGTCGTCAGAAACAGTGAACGAGATTTCGCTGCCCCAAAGTTCCGTGTTGAGGGTCACGGTTGCTTCCAAGCCACAGCTTTGGGCCAGGGAAGAAGCGCTCCAAATCAAGGCGAGGGCCGTCAATGTCAAGATGTTGGTCTTCATGCGGTTGTGGTTGATCAAATGTCCAATCGAAGGTAAAACACGTTCAGGATTGAAAGGTTGCACGTCGTCGTCAAGCGCGCTCTGAAAGTTCGAGCCACCGCATTTCAGCTTCGTCGATTTGGGCAGACAGCTTCCCCAATTCTTCACCCATGGCTTGCATTTTTTGATGGTCGCTTTCCTGCATCAGGTCGGCCTCCAAAGCCGTTCTTCGCGCTTCCAAGGATGGCAACTCTTTTTCCAGCCGCTCAAATTCCAGCTTTTCCTTGTAGCTCAGGCGTTCCGAATAGTCGCCTTTGATTTCCACACGGGCAGTTGGCGTTTCGCCTTGGCTTGAAGACGCGTCCAGGGCACGCGCGAGCTTGGTTTCTTCTGAGCGCATTGCGCGGTACTGCGAATAATTGCCGGGGCAATCGCGCACGGAGGTTTTGCCGTCTTCCCCCAAGACCCAGACATGGTCGACGAGCTTGTCCATGAAGTAGCGGTCGTGCGACACGACCACGAGGCATCCGGCAAAATCCATCAGAAACTCTTCCAGCACGGACAGCGTGAAGATGTCCAAATCGTTGGTGGGCTCGTCGAGGATGAGGAAGTTGGGATTGCGCATCAGGATGCGCAGGAGGTGCAGTCTTTTCCGTTCGCCTCCACTGAGCAACCGAATGAACTGATGGTGCATCGCATGTGGGAAGAGAAACCGTTCCAGCAACTGGGCGGCGGTCAATTTGGCGCCCCCTTTGACAGGGATCCAATCGGCGATGTCGCGGACCGCATCAATGACCTTCCAGTCCTCATTGAAGTGTCCGCCCTCTTGCGCGTAATGTCCAAACACTACGGTTTCGCCCACCACGACCTTGCCCGCATCTGGCGTGGCGTTGCCAAGAATGAGGTGCAGGAGGGAAGACTTGCCGCTGCCGTTGTGCCCCACCAACCCGATGCGTTCACCCCGCTTGAAATGGTGCGTCAGTCCTTCGAACAGCACGCGTTTACCGTACGCGCGTTTGACTTTGTGGAGCTCCACGATTTTCCCGCCCAAACGCTCGGGCACCACCGTGATGTGCATGGGGTCCTCTTGAAGTCGTTTCGCAGCGGCTGCTTTGATGTCTTGGAAGCGGTCGAGTCGGCTTTTGCTTTTGGTCGTCCGGGCCGAGGGCGTGGCGCGCACCCATTCGAGCTCGCGCTTCATGTGGCTTTGGGCCCGTTCCTGAACGGCTTGGGCGTTCGCGCGCCGCTCCGCCCGCTTTTCGAGGAAGTAGCTGAAATTTCCCTGGTAGCTGTAGAGGGTTTGGTCTTCCAACTCGAGGATGCGGTCGCAGACATTCTCCAAGAAGTAGCGATCGTGGGTCACCATCAGGAGTGTGGCGCCCATAGAAGACAAACGCTGCTCCAACCAAGCAATCATGTCAAGGTCAAGGTGGTTGGTCGGTTCGTCGAGGACCAAGAAGTCGGGCGCTTCGAGCAGGACCTGGGCGAGGGCCACCCGTCTTTTTTCGCCTCCGCTGAGTTGGCCAATGGTGCGGTCGAGGTCGTGGAGGTTGAGTTTGCCTAAAATTTCGCGGGCCCTGGCCTCGAAGTTCCATCCTTCGTGGGCGTCCATGGCATCGTACGCCTTTTGCAGCGCATCGCCAGTGTGCCCTTCGATCAAGGCCCGCTCGTAGTCGCGCATGGCCTGCACGGCCGGACTGTCGCCGATGTACAATGTGTCGAGGATGGTCGCCTCCGGTTGGAGCTCGAGTTCTTGCCTCAAATGGCCATGGCGAACCCCGGAGGAGAACACCACCCGGCCCTCGTCTGCGGGCTCTAGACCACAAATGGCTTTCAGAAGCGTGGACTTGCCGCTTCCATTTCTCGCCACAAGCGCCACCCGCTCGCCCTCTTGAACGCCGAAGGTCAGGTTCGAAAACAACCTCCGTTCGCCATAGGTTTTGGTCAGACCCTCCACGGAAAGCATGTTTTTGCGCTCAGCCATGGACCAAAGATAGAGGCGGAAACACTGTGTTTTTCCAGGATATGGGGTTGATCTGCATTGCTACGTCAATGATGTAAAACACTTTAAATGAGTGGTTTAATACGTGTTTGAACATTGAGATGTTGAGTTTTGAGACCAGGGTGTGTTCTGAGGACACAGAACGCATCCTTCCTTTGCCTCAACTCAAAATTCATTTTCTATGAAAAAGTTTTTCCTTTCTGTTTTTGCCTGCGCTCTCGCGTTTGGCGCGGTGGCCCAAGAAGCCGCCAACCAGCCTCAGGGCACGTGGTACCTCGGTTCAGCTGATGCCACAGATGTGGTGAATGTATTCTCCACCGGTTTGACAACGGTGAGCCCTACCATTGGGTACGCTGTTGCGGACAACATTGTTGTCTCTTTGTCTTTGTCCGGTATGTCAATGTCTCACACCCACGACGGGACTTTGGAGGATGAGACTTCCATGGTGTCTTATGGCTTGTCAGGGGCGTACTTCCTCGACGGCAACTACTACGTGGGGGCAGGTGTGTCAATGTCGTCAGCTACTGCAACAGGAGCTGATGACGCATCAGGGTTTGGCTTTGGAATCGAGGCCGGCAAGTTCATCCCAATTCGCGAGAACTGGTACATCAACCCCAACATCAACTACGGTTCTTCTGAATTGGATGCGGGCACCGAGGTCGATGCGGTTTCGGAATTCGGTTTGTCCATTGGCTTTGGAGCGCGCTTCTAAGCTGGATCATGATATCTTAAGAAAGGGGCTTCAGCCCCTTTTTTTGTGCCTTACATTTCCCCCCGAATGGAATGGAAAGTGAAATCTTGGGGGGGCATTGACCGTGACGAATGGCATGGAATCGTGCGGCTTCGGCTGGATGTCTTTGTTGTCGAGCAAGACTGTCCGTACAGCGACTTGGATGGAAAAGATGTGAGGGCATGGCATGTGTGGGTGGAAGACGGACCTGTGGCCAAGGGGGGCGCCGTGGTGGGGTGCACCCGGGTCTTGGCGCCAGGTGTGGGCTATGCGGAGCCAAGCATTGGAAGGGTGGCCACCCGCAGGGACAAGCGTGGTGAAGGAATTGGCAAGGCCCTCATGGAAAGAAGCATCGAAGTGTGCAAGGAGAATTGGCCAGGGCAGGGCATTCGCATCTCCGCGCAATGCTACCTCGAGGGATGGTACTCTGATTTGGGCTTTGTGGCCGTTGGAGAGCCATACTTGGAGGATGGCATCCCCCATGTGCAGATGCTCAGGTCAGGCGTCGCTTGACGCCTTATAGGTGGCAGTCGATTCCTCTGCGCGTTCCGAAAGGTTGTGCGTGACAGCGGCCGTCACGAAAGACACAAACAGGGGGTGGGGCTTGAGGACCGTGGATGCGTATTCGGGGTGGAACTGCGAGGCCACGAAATACGGATGGGACGGGATTTCCACAATTTCAACCAGCTTGGTGTCTGGATTCACGCCTGTGGCCGTCATGCCGGCGGATTCAAAACGCTCGAGGTAGGCGTTGTTGAATTCATACCTGTGCCTGTGGCGCTCTGAGACGTTGACTTGGCCGTCGTAGGCCTTGTGGACCTTGCTTCCATCTTTCAACACGCAGGGATATTCGCCCAACCGCATGGTGCCTCCCATGTTGGTGATGCTCTTTTGTTCCCCCATCAAGTCGATCACCGGGTCGCTGGTGTATTCCTTGATTTCGGTGGAGTGGGCCTCAGGCAATCCAAGAACATTACGGGCGAACTCGACCACGGCACACTGCATGCCCAAGCAAATCCCGAAAAAGGGGACCTCATTGGTTCTGGCATGATGGATGGCCACGAGCTTTCCGTCAATGCCACGAGATCCAAAACCGGGTGCGACCAGGATGCCATCCAGTCCGTCCAAACGCTGCTCGGCATTCTCAGGGGTGAGCTGCTCACTGTGAATCCAATTGACATCGATGCGCGTTTCCAAAAGCGCTCCGGCGTGGTCCAATGCCTCGGCAATGCTCTTGTAGCTGTCCTTCAGTTCAACGTACTTGCCGACCAGACCGATGCGCACTTGCCTGCTGGGGTTCTTGTAACGGTGAAGGAAGTCTTTCCACGAGGTCAAATTGGCCTCGGTATCACCGCCGTCCATGCCCAATTTGTTGAGCACCACCTCGTCGAAGCGCTCTTCCTGCATCAACAGAGGCACGTCGTAGATGGTGTCGGCATCGATGCTTTCGATGACCGCATTGGGCGCCACGTTGCAGAAGCGCGCCAATTTGGAACGCACGCTTTGGGGCAGTGGATGCTCCGTACGGCACACCAACACGTCCGGCTGAACACCAAATTCCAGCAGTTGCTTCACCGAGTGCTGCGTGGGTTTGGTTTTCAATTCGCCTGCCGCGGAGAGGTAGGGAACCAGTGTCAAGTGGACGACAAGGGTGTCTTCCGGACTTTCCCACTTCATTTGCCGAACGGCTTCGATGTACGGCAGGGACTCGATGTCACCCACCGTGCCTCCAATCTCAGTGATGACGAAATCGTAGTCGTGTTTGGATCCCAAAATCTGGACGCAGCGCTTGATCTCGTCGGTGATGTGGGGAATGATCTGGACGGTTTTGCCCAAGTACTCCCCCCGACGCTCTTTGTCAATGACGCTTTGGTAAATGCGGCCTGTGGTGATGTTGTTGGCTTGGGTTGTTTCCACATTCAAGAACCTCTCATAGTGGCCCAGATCAAGGTCGGTTTCCGCCCCATCCACCGTGACGTAACATTCTCCGTGCTCGTATGGATTCAGCGTGCCAGGATCCACGTTGATGTAGGGATCCAGCTTCTGGATGGTCACTTTGTACCCTCGCGCCTGCAGCAATTTCGCCAGAGAAGCACTGACAATGCCCTTGCCGAGGCTGCTGCTCACACCTCCCGTCACAAAAATGTAGCGGCTGTTGCGCCCACTTGCGAGGGCGTCGTTGGAGGAAGAAAGAGGTGGCAGAGGCATGTCCCGTAGTTACGGGATTCAAAGGTAGACCAAACCGACCTATCAATCACTCCGTCACTCACCCACAATTGGTGTGGAGTTGTTCACCAAGCATTCACAATGTCACGCGTTCTCAGCGCGTTCCTTGTTGTCCATGCTTTTGGTCAAGGCTTGAATCCATGGAAATTCCTGAAGAAATTCATTGGCCACGATGCGGAACAAGGTGTAGGTCGGAATGGCCAAAACCATGCCAGCCGGTCCGGCCAGACTGCCTGCCACTGAAATCACGACAAAAATTTCAAGAGGGTGCGCAAAGACGCGTTTGGCGAAAATCACCGGCTGCGTGAAGACATTGTCGACCCCTTGGGCGGCGAGGTAAGCCCCCATGGCCCAGGCGAAGGCATCCCAAGACACGCCACTCGAAATCATGACAAGGGCGCCAACTCCAGCGCCGAGCAAGGGTCCCAAGTAGGGAATCAAGTTGCAGAGTCCGGCGAGAAGCCCCAGCAGCCAGCCGTGTGGAATGTTGAGCAGGGTCAACCCCAACCCAACGACGGCAGTGACAATGATGACTTGGATGACCAAGCCGCCAAAGTACCGGGTCAACAAATGGCCGGACCGTTCCATGATGCGGAGCATGGAGGTCTTTTTGGTTTCTGGGGTCAAGGCCAAGACCAAATCCCGGAACAACGCCGGCTCCCGCATCAGGAAAAACGCCATGAACAACACGGAAAATCCGGCCACAAACACGTTCCCAATGGACGAAATCAGTCCAGAAAACAACGAGCCTGCATTGTCAAGGCGGATCAATTCGGTGGCCTGCTCTGCGAGGAATGCGCTGTTTTTCATGCCTTCTCCGCTCAGGTCCACGCCGGAGGTCCACAGGTCCACTGTGGCCAGGGCTTCGTTCCAATGCATCGTCAATTGCCGCGTGTCGATCCGTCCTAGGGCGGCGAGCTGTTCCTGCACGAGGGGGGCAAAGAGCATGAGCACACCTGCACTGAACATGACCATGAGTGACATGGTGATGGCGGCGCCCACACTGGTCCCCAGCGTCCATCGTCCGAGCTGACGTTTGGCCAGCCAAGAGACCAAGGGCTTTCCAATGAAACTCAAGGCCACGGCGGCGAGGAAAAACATGGTCAGCTCACTGAAGCGCCACACAAAGCCCACCAAGCACAATCCGGCAATCCACCATTCCCATCGGATCCTTCTCATGGCCGCATCGCAGATTTGGGGGTGAACAGACCCCGCAACCTTCCGGTCCCGGCAAAGGCCTCGCTCCATGAGTCCACGTGCAATTCAATTTCAGCAAGGCCGCATGTGGGGAGCCAAATGGGCTGTTCCGTGAGACGTTCAACGAGTTCGCTGAGTCCTGGATTGTGCCCCACAACCCACGCAGAGGAATGTGCGTCGTCGAAGCCATTGATCCACCCTAGCCATGCGCGGTCGGAGGCGAGATAGGCGTGCGGTTCCACCTGAATGTTGCCCTCAGGTTCCTTCCAGGACGTGCACAAACATTGCGCGGTTTGCGTCGTCCTGTTGGCCGGGCTTGTCAGAAGTGGTGTTCCTGGTTCGCGAACGGCCGAGGTCCATTCGCCGAGGTTTTTGGCGTCTTGCAGACCTCTTGTTGCCAGAGGTCGATCCATGTCCCGTCCACCATTTTGGGGCTCGGCCTTACCGTGTCGCACGATGAAGAGGCGCTTCATGGAAGCAATGTCGTTCAATTCATCCGGAGTTGGAGGTCAAGGAGGACAATTTCATTTTTAGACACGACTAAAAATCGAGGAAGTCTTGCCTATTTTTGGTCCATGTCCAAAAGCACCCAACGAGAGGATCATCTGAAAGCATTGTACGCACTGGGCGCACAAGGGGACGGCTCGATGGCGTGGGTGTCGACCAACAGCATGGCGTCGCATCTCGGTGTCAAGCCCCCGAGCGTGACGGCCATGGTGCAGGTGTTGTCTGAATTGGGCTGGGCGGAGCATCGTCCTTACCACGGGGCGCGGTTGACCCCGGCGGGCCTCAAGCTGGCGCTGAGTCTTGTCCGAAAGCACCGCCTCTGGGAGACCTTCTTGGTGGAGCGGCTTGGGTTTGGCTGGGAACAAGTGCACGACATTGCGGAACAGCTTGAGCACGTGGACAGCGTGGAGTTGGTGGAACGACTCGACGCCTATCTGGGACATCCCCAGTCCGACCCGCACGGCGACCCCATTCCCAAGTCTGACGGCACGTTCCACCCTGAAGGTGACGTTGTGCCCTTGGCGGAGTTGGAACCACGCGTCACGTGCAGGGTGAAAGGCGTTCGGGACGGAAACGACGCGACCTTGGCGGCGATGAGCGACAAGGGCATCTCCTTGGGAAGTGTGCTGACCCCACATGACATTGGATTGCTCCCTGCGCCCTGGTTGAAACAACTTTTGGTCACCACAGATTGACACAACACACGCATGAACACATTGATTGAATGGTTTGAAGGGATGGGGCCTGTGCTGTCAGCATTGGTGGCCACGCTGTTCACGTGGGGGATGACCGCGGCAGGTGCCTCGCTGGTCTTCCCATTCAAAACCATGAACCGCAGGCTGTTTGACGGCATGCTGGGCTTCACAGGAGGGGTGATGGTGGCGGCAAGCTTTTGGTCGTTGCTTGCCCCAGCCATTGACATGACTGGAGGGGAGGGATTTGCCAAGGTGGGACCTCCTGCCATTGGCTTCGCGTTGGGTGCGCTGTTCATCTATGCTTTGGACAAATTCACGCCCCACCTTCACATCAACTTTCGCCAGGACGAGGCCGAAGGCCCCAAGACGGACTGGCACAGAACGACGTTGCTCGTGTTGGCCATCACCTTGCACAACATTCCTGAAGGGCTGGCGGTGGGGGTGCTCTTTGGAGGCGCTGCATTGGGCCTTGACGGGGCGACCACGGCTGGGGCGGTGGCCTTGGCCATTGGCATTGGCATTCAAAACTTCCCGGAGGGGTTGTCTGTGAGCATGCCCCTTCGTCGCGATGGGGTTTCCAGAGGCAAGGCTTGGTGGTATGGACAGCTGTCCGCCATTGTGGAGCCCATTGCCGGGGTTGTGGGTGCGGCGGCCGTGATGGCCATGCGTCCAATTTTGCCCTACGCCCTGGCGTTTGCGGCCGGCGCCATGATCTACGTCGTCGTGGAAGAGGTCATTCCGGAAACCCAACGAGACAAATACACCGACGTCGCCACCTTGGGGTTCATTGGTGGATTCATTGTCATGATGTCGTTGGACGTTGGGTTGGGTTGAAAGAGACCCCGCCAAACCGTCCGCTGCTCATCATGAGCAGGACATGGTCGTTCTGCGGAACACGGTCCACGCGCATTTGCAATTCTCCCTTGTCAGTGATGACTTCAAGGGATCCACGGCCAAACGCACCCTTGACCATCTCGGGGCTCAATTCTGGGAGCCTCTTGTGCGCCACCACAGCGGGGTCGAAGTACACCACGGCGTGGTCCACGGCATTCATGGCCTCATGGTATTGGGGAATGAAGGAGGCGTTGAGGCTGCTGAAGGTGTGCAATTCAAAGATGGCCGTGACCTGACGGGAAGGAAATTGTCCCACCACAGACGCTTGCGTGGCCCGCAGTTTGGACGGAGCATGGGCAAAGTCCCTGAATGCGGTGAAGCGACGCCCTTCATCGTCGTGCATGACTTCCAGTCTTCGTGCCGCGCCTGTGAAATCGAGCATGTGACGGTCGAATTCCTCGACGGCAAGACCCATGGCCTGGCAAGACGCCCTTGCGGCGGCCAGGTTCTGCATGTTGTGAGCCCCCAAAAGCGCCATGTCCATTGTTTGGCCGTCGAACGTCACGCGGCTGCCTGAGGCCGTGGGCGCATGTTCAGGGGTGCCGTATCCCACCCATTTGATGTCTTCACGTTCCTTCTTCACCGCATCGATGACATGGTTGAGCTTCTCGTCTTCCGTGCAGTGAACCACCGTGCCGTTGGGCTCTACGGTGTGCAGGTAGGTTTGAAATTGATCGATGTAACTCTGCTCGGTGGGGAAGACGTTGACATGGTCCCACGCAATGCCTGTGATGACGGTCACATGAGGGCCGTACCACAAGAACTTGGGACGCAAATCGATGGGGGAGCTGAGGTATTCGTCGCCTTCGATGACGGCCCAGTCATTCGACGCTTGGAGGTCCACCATGCGGTCGAATCCTTCGAGTTGGGCACCCACCATGAGGTCTGTGGTTCGCCCGGCTTTTTTCAGGGCATGCAAAATCATGGAAGTGACGGTGGTTTTTCCATGGCTGCCGGCCACCACCATGCGCTTTTTGGACTCTGTGGCGAAGCGCAAAAACTCGGGGTAACTCTGGATCCGCAACCCGAGCTTCTGTGCCTGAAGCAATTCGGGATTGTCCACACGGGCATGCATCCCCAAGATGACCACATCGATGTCAGGGGTGATTCGTTGGACGTCCCAACCCTCTGATTCAGGAAGCAATCCTGCCGCCGCCAACCGTCCTCGACTCGGCTCAAAAATCTGGTCGTCGCTTCCCGTCACCACGTGTCCGGCGTCGGCCAAGGCCAAAGCGAAATTGTGCATGGCGCTTCCGCCAACTGCAATGAGATGAATCCGCATGATTGAAAGTTCACATCTTTTCCATTGGCTTTGGTGTGGGAAGCTTCACACTTTCCCACATTCGCACCATGAGAACGTCACGCTCCCCATGGTCCATTCATCGCCAAGCATGGTCGCAATTGCGGGGACCTCTGGCGTGGTGGTTTGTGCCCGGAAGTGTGGTGACGCTGGCCCTAGCGGTGCTGGGGTGGTGGGGCATAGCTTCTGTCTCTGCCGAAGTCAGTGCTTGGATCTTGGAACGCTTGGCTTTGGATTCGTCGGGGACATGGGCGAAGACTTTGTTGGAGTGGCTGATTTGGGCTTTGCTGCTTGTCGTCAAGCTCAAATTGACCAAATACATAGTTCTCGTCGTCATGGGACCCTTGTTTGCCGCGGTAAGTGAAGCCGCAGAAACCCAAATCACAGGCCGGGTTTTTGCGTTTTCGTGGAGCCGATGGATCAAAGACGCGATGCGGGGCATGCGTTCGGCGGCCTTGCTCGCGTTGTTTGAGTGGTCCTTGACGGCCGCGCTTTGGTTGATAGGCCTGCTGGTGCCACTGTTGAGCCCTGTGGTCCTTCCGCTCGCTTGGCTGCTCGGTGCCTGGGCGTATGGCGCCTCGGCCATGGACTACGTGTGGGAGCGCGAGGGAAAAGGGGCATGGGAGGGCCTCGCCGCCTCGTTGCGTCAGTCGATGGTGGCGCTCAATGTGGGCATTCCGTTTTCCTTGTGGATGTCCATCCCATTGCTCGCCTGGACCGTGGGGCCGTTGATGGGAGGGATGGGTGCGGCCGCGACAGCTAGCGTCGCGTTGCGTGAAGGGGCGCCCTCAGCCGAAGATCAGGTGGCCACCACCTGAATGTGCACCCCCAAACCTTCGAGGTCGTCGAAGAAGGCGGGGTAACTCTTGGCGACGGCCTCCGCACCCACAATTTCGACAGGGGCGCCAGCCGCACCAAACAAGGCGGCGGCCATGGCCATGCGGTGGTCCCCATGGGCGTTCATTCGGCCGCCTGTCACGGCTCCGGGATGAACCACCATGGAGTCCGTTTCCTCATTCAAATCCACTTGGATGCCCACCTTGGCCCATTCTTCTTGGATGGCCTTTCCACGGTCGGATTCTTTGTTGCCCAAGCGATGCAATCCGCGAAAGGTGCTCGGCTTTTTGGCAAATGCCGCCAACGCCGCAAGTGGGGGGAACAGGTCCGGGCAATCGGTCAAATCGACATGGAACGATTTGGGTTTGCCGGCCAAGATTTGGACCCCTTCGTCGGTGCCAGCCAACCGGCATCCGCCGAACAGCAACGCACCCTTGACGGCTTCGTCCGCTTGGGTGTACGTGCTGTGAAGGCCTTCGACATTGAGGTGGTGCGGCGCACACAGCGCTCCGAGCGCAAGCAGAAATGCGGCCGCCGACCAATCTCCATCGATCGCCACATCCATGGCGTTGGCCCGCTGGTTTCCCGGGACGTGAATGGCCATGCTGCGGTTGTCTTCGTCCTCGTTCAGGACCGTGATTTCGATGCCCATGTCTTCGAGAACTTCCATGGTCATTTGGAGGTAGGGACGACTGACCAACCCTTGGAGGGTCAACGTGGAATCGCCTTCGGCATGGGCCAGGGCGCACATCAATCCGGTCAAGACTTGGCTGCTTCCTGAAGCGTCCAGACTGACGTCGCAGCCCTTGAGTGGCCCGCGAACGACGAGATGTGATTCGTCGTCGCCGGGTTCCAAGGTGGCGCCAAACGACGTCAACGCTTCGGCAAGTGCGCGGACGTTGCGTTTGGTCAGGGTTCCTGAACGTTCCAAGGTCAAGGGCTCCGGGTGCAGGCTGGCCAAGACGCCAAACAGCCTCAGGCCGAGTCCAGATTCGCCCGGGGTCAATGTCGATTCACGCGGTTGGAGCGGGAATCGGCCATGCACAGCCACGGCGTCGTCCCCGAGTTCCACCTCTGCACCGAGTTGGGCGGCCATCATCAGGGCATGCGTGCAATCGTCGGACTCGGAGGGCCGTCGAATCATGGTCCGTCCCTCCGCCAACGTCGCAATGGCCACCACACGTTGCATGATGCTTTTGCTCGGAGGCGCCCACACGGCATCCCCACTCAAGGTGCTCGGGAGGACCCTCAGAATCATGGTTGGGGCTTCCGTCCGGTGTAAATGGTGGCGATGCCTCCGGTCAAGCTCCGCGCACGGACGTCGACATATCCTGCCTTGCGCATTTCCTCGAGGAAGCCTTCTCCTTCTGGAAAGGCCTGCACACTTTCAGGGAGGTAGGTGTAGGCTGAGGGGTCTTTGCTGACCCATTTGCCCACGGTCGGCATGATGTGTTTGAAATAGAGCCCAAACACCTGCTTGATGGGGAAGTGCTTGGGTTTGCTGAATTCCAAAACAAGCCCCATGGCGCCCGGCTTCAGCACCCGACACATGTCCCGCAATCCGCCTTGCAGGTCTTCAAAATTGCGCACGCCAAATGCGACGGTGTATCCGTCGAAGGTGTTGTCTTCAAAGGGCAATGCCACGGAGTCACCTTGGATGAGCTCGATGCGGTCGTTCCATCCGCGCACCGCGATTTTCTCTCGTCCCACGTCGAGCATGCCCGCACTGATGTCCACACCCGTCACGTGCACATCGAGTCCCATGCGCACGGCCTCAATGGCGAAATCGGCAGTTCCGGTGGCCACGTCGAGCAGCTTTTGGGGTTGCTCTCTGCGGAGCATGCGGATGCAAGCCTTTCGCCACAAAACATCAATGCCTAGGGAGAAAAGGTGGTTCAAGAAGTCGTAGCGGTGGGCGATGCCGTCAAACATGCGCGCCACTTGGTTCTTCTTGGCTTCCTCCTCGGCAGAAACGTAGGGCGTGATTTTGGTTCCCATGGTGGATGTTTGGATAAAGATGAAACGGATGCACCGGGAAATGGCGTCAGCCCACCATGGTGTGTCCTTCGGGGTATTTGAAATGGGAGTGAGACGTTCGGCCGCCCACTGCGAAGGCCACGGTCAAGGTGCCTACACGGCCTACGAACATGGCCAGCGCGAGCACCACTTTGCCAGCTCCACTCATCAGGGGGGTGATGCCCGTGCTCAATCCGACGGTGCCCATGGCACTGACATGCTCAAAGGCCAGGTCAAAGAAATCCGCCTGGTTTTCGGCCACCAAGTGGGATTCTGTGATGGAAAGGATGAACACCCCGGCAAGGTTGCCAACCAAAAAGAAGAGAAGCACGCTGTAGGCCCGAGATCTCAAAACGGCACCGATGGAACGTTGAAAGATTTGGACGTGGTCGCCTCCCCGCACGGTTCGCCAAACGTCGGCGAGCACAATGGCCAGGGTGGAGGTCTTGATGCCGCCACCGGTCGAGCTCGAAGACGCCCCGATGAACATGAGCACAAGCAAAAGAAACAGCATGGGCATCCCCACGGATCCAATGTCGACGGTGTTGAAGCCGCTCGTTCGCGTGACACTTTGGAACACAGAGGTGGTGAACTTGCCAAACCACGACATCCCTTCCATCGTGCCATGCCATTCGAGCAAAGCAAACGCCAAGGTTCCAAGCGCGACGAGGCCGAGGGAGAAGTACAGTGCGATTTTGGTGGGGAAGGCAATGGTCTTCCAGGGCTGCCCCATGCGCTCCCGAAGTTTCTGGGTGTCGAAGAGGTCAAACAACGCGACCATGCCAAGGGCGCCCAAAAACACCAATGCGGTGATGACCCAGTGCACGAGCCAATTGGAGGCGACCCAGGGGTGCGACAGCCCATCTGTGAAGAGGGTGATGCCCGCATTGTTGAATGCCGACACGCTGTGGAACACCGACGAAAACAAACGGTCGGTCCAGCCGTTGAACGGAACCTCCGGCGACCACAAGGCCATCAACGCCATGGCACCGAGCGCTTCCAGTCCCAGGCACCATCCCACCACTTTGCCCAAGGTCCCGCTGCTTCCCAACAGGTTGTCGCTGTTCACGAAATCCTCAATGACTTCATGCTGCTTGACGGCCACGCCAAATTTGGAGGCGAGGGCCAAAAAACTTCCAAACGCAATGAAATTAAGCCCTCCCAGCTGGATCAAAAACAGCAGGACCCAATGGCCACGGGCCGTGAAGTAGGTCATGGTGTCGACGCTCATCAACCCCGTGACGCAAGTGGCACTTGTGGCGGTGAAAAAGGCATCGACCAAGGGCATGCCTCCCGCAACTGTGGTCATTTGCGGCATGCTCAGCAGCCATGTGCCGACACAAATGAGCAACAAAAAGCTCAAGATGAAAATGACTGCGGGGTGAAGCTTGAATTGGGGGAGCCGCGACCCTGGTCGCAGCCACTCCATGCACACGGCGACAAACAAATACCCCTGCACAAGCAACGTGCTGAAATCCCCGATGCTTGGCATCAACACTTGAAGGCCCGACCCAAGGAGAGGCTCGCCCAAAAAGATGTCCGTCGCCCCTTCCACAAGAAGCACTGCCATCATCAGTCCCTCACCCCACGTCTCCTTGAAAAATTCTCGAGGGTGAAAGTGGTACAGCACCCGAACGAGGTAGTGCAAGACGTAGAAGCCAAAGCTCATCTTCACCACATCGAACAGCCTGGCGCTTGTCTCGGCATCGTGGTCGTAACCGTAATACACCGCCAGCACAGAAAGCGCCGACAAGTTCACCACCAGAGTCAGCCACTGAAATGCACCCAGCACTCGGTTTTTGCTGTCGTAGAGCCACACGTTGGCCCGCTCTCTGAAGGATTGCAAATTCACGCCTTGGAGATCTGGGGTTGCTCAATTTTGGGCAGTTCCGCTTCCAATTGGGCCTTTGAGATGGGAACCACACCCACGCGCTCACACACCCATCCGCCGGCGAGGTTGGCCACAGTGGCCAGGGCAATGGAATCCATGCCCGCAGCGAGCATCAAAGAAGCCACTGCGATGACGGTGTCGCCCGCGCCACTGACATCCACGACGTCTCTGGGGATGGCGGGGATGTGGACATGGTGCACGCCTTCGGCAGGGGCGTGGATCCACGATCCGTGTTCGCTCAAGGTGACAAACATCCGGTTGCAGGCGAGGGTGGACATCAACGCCTCCACAGCCCGTTCCATGGAAGGGCGGTTCGAGGGGTGCGCGGGTTCTTGCAAAGCCAACCCCTCGTTCAATTCCTTGAGGTTGGGCTTGAACAGGGACACACCTCGGTAGGAGGTGAATTGTCGGAGCTTGGGGTCCACGGCCACAGGCACATCGTGGCCCGCGCAGGCCGCCAACACCCCTTCAATGAATGCCGGTGTCATCAGGCCTTTGTTGTAATCTTCGATGACGACCACGTCGGGTTTGGCCTCGCCATCGAGCATCCCAGTCAGGACTCGAAGGCATTGTTGAATCAAGTGGCCGGCGACATCTTCCGTGGATTCTTCGTCCACGCGGACCACATGGCTTTCTCCGTGAATCACACGCGTTTTCACCGTGGTGGGTCTCGAGGGGTCAAGGACCAAATGTGGGGTACACATCGTGGCCAACAATCCAGTCAAGTCTCGGCCGGGCTGGTCGTCGCCAACCACGCTGATGACATCGACCTCTGCGCCCAAATGGGTGAGGTTCTTCACCACATTTCCAGCCCCTCCAACGCGTTGCTCCCGGCGTGTGATTTCAACCACGGGCACAGGGGCTTCAGGGCTCATGCGCTCGATGTGTCCCCACATGTACGCATCCACCATCACATCCCCAATCACGCACACGCGCGGTTGGGTCCAAGGAAGTTGATCCAATGGCGTTGGAGAATCAATGTCGCCCATGGCAACAAAGGTCGGAACTTCCAGTCATTCGCTCAATTGCCGGCAAGCCTCGTCAATCCGACGGACCGCCTCGCGCAACACGTCGTCTGCCGCCGCGTAGGACAAGCGAATGCACTCTGGCGTGCCAAAGGCGGCACCACTCACCGTGGCGACCCTCGCTTCTTCGAGCAGAAAGAACGCCACGTCATTGGCGTTCTCGATACGTTTTCCATTGAACGACTTGCCAAAAAGGGCAGACACGTCCGGGAAAACGTAAAACGCCCCCATGGGTTGATTGACCTTGAATCCTGGCACTTTCGACAGTCCTTCGACCATGAGCGCACGGCGCCCTCGGAACGCCTCCACCATGCCGTCTACCAAAGTTGGGTCAGCCTCCAGCGCGGCCGCTGCGGCGGCTTGTGTGATGCTCGAAGGCGCTGAAGTGAATTGTCCTTGAATCTTGGTGCAAGCCGCAGCGATCCACGTGGGCGCCCCGATGTATCCGAGTCGCCAGCCGGTCATGGCAAAACCCTTGGACACGCCATTCACCGTCACGGTCCGTTCCCACATTCCCGGTTGGCCTGCCATGGAGGCGTGCTTTTCCTTGAAATTGATGAGTTCATAGATTTCGTCGCTCACGGTGATGATGCGGTCATGCCCGCGAAGCACATCGGCGAGCGCCGCCGTTTCCTCCTGCGTGTAGACTGAACCTGAGGGGTTGCAAGGGGAGGAATACATGACCAAACGCGTTTTTGGTGTGATGGCCGCCTCCAACTCGCTCGGTTGAATCTTGTAGTCGTTGTCGATGCTCGTGGGAAGCACAACAGGAATGCCTCCTGCGACCTTGACGATTTCTTCATAGCTGACCCAAAACGGCGCAGGAAGGATGACTTCGTCGCCCGGGTCCACAAGGGACAGCACCACATTCGCCAAGCTTTGCTTCGCGCCGGTGCTCACCACGACTTGGTCCATGGTGTACTCCAATCCATTGTCGCGCTTGAATTTCTCGACGATGGCTTTTCTCACCCGCGGGGTTCCTGGCACAGGGGTGTAGTGGGTTTCATTGGCCTCAATGGCGTCGATGCCTGCCTGCTTGAGCGCCATGGGTGTGTCAAAATCAGGCTCCCCCAAAGAAAGCGAGATGATGTCAATGCCTTGGTCTTTCAGCTCGCGGGCCTTTCGAGCCATGGCGATGGTGGCCGACTCACTGAGCCGTTGAAGCAGGGCGGATGTGGTTTGTTTCATGGAGAGACAGGGTCAAAATGTCGCCCCCAAAATTACGCAGTGGCCTCGAGAATCGAGGGCGATTTCACTTGGAAATCACGCCCAAACCAATCGCGGTCAAGAGACCGTTCAAGGGCAGCAGCGCAAAACCAAAGCTGAACCCCACGTGCGCCATCAATTGTTGCTCGATCACGTACCCCATGACCGGGGCCAAAAGGCACACCCATGCGATTCCTTTCGCGCGTGGTTCCCATGAAGTGAACATGCCCACGGCAAACAACCCCAACAGCGGGCCATACGTGTAATTGGCGACGGTAAACAACGCGGCGACCACCGAGGTGTCGTTCACCATGCGGAACACGAGAATGACCAACCACAGCATCACGGCCATGCCCACGTGAACTCGCTTCCGCGTCCGTCGTGCCTTCTCGGGGTCCATGGATGGCGTGTCCAGCAAGTCCACGCAGGTGGACGTGGTGAGTGCAGTCAGCGCAGAGTCTGCCGAGCTGAATGCCGAGGCGAGAAGCCCCACCACAAAGGCCACGCCGAGAATGGGCCCCAGAGTGCCCCCCATGGCCACGAGGGGGTAAAGCCTGTCGGTGGCATCAGGCAGGGCCATGCCCGTGTTGGCGGCGTGCATCCAGAGAAGGGCACCCATGGTCAAAAACAGGAGGTTGGCGCCCACCAAAATCACGGCAAATGCACCCATGTTCCATTGCGCTTCACGGAGGTTTCGGCACGCGAGGTTCTTCTGCATCATGTCTTGGTCAAGACCCGTCATCGCAATGGTGATGAACATGCCCGCGAGGATGTGCTTGAACCAGTGGTTGCG
>Ga0163109_10001142_pt1 | contig 21150 bp, 17 predicted proteins | sample CRUFie1St13metaG_FD_108704 | JGI IMG/M metagenome (GOLD analysis project Ga0163109, IMG submission 108704) | Marine microbial communities from the Costa Rica Dome - CRUD Field 142mm St13 metaG | ecosystem: Environmental > Aquatic > Marine > Oceanic > Photic zone | place: Costa Rica: the Eastern... | reverse complement strand
TCACTATCACTATCACTATCACTATCACTATCACTTGAATTTATATCTGCAATAATAGAACCATTTTTAACCATACTTGGACCTAGGTTAATATTATCCATAGTCGTTATTTTTGACTTTTCGTTTTCATCTTCATCTTCATCAAGAACACCTCCTATTCCTTCATCTATATCTTCTTCCTCTTCCTCTTCGTCTTCTTCACCCCCGTTTCTTTCTTCATCATCGTCTTCTTCTCCATCTTCCATTTCTGATTCTCTTCCATCATCTTCTTCCTCATTCCCTTCTTTGATTTCTTCTTCTTCTTTGATATCTCCAAATTCTTCAGTTTCGGTATATGACATATTTATGATATTATAATCTCTCCATATATTTTTTAAATCAATTTTTTAATTAAGGATTCCAACTTGAATTGCAATGATAACATAAATAAACATATTTCATCTTATTATCATCCACGCGAATATATATAACATCTTGTTCAATTTCTGGATTTTTGTTAGAATTGCATTCTAAATTAGGACATTTAATAGTCTTTACGTGCGGTAAAGTAGGGTCATACCGCGTATACTCGTTGATCTTAACATTTCCATTTGTATCTTCACCCGAATACTCAAAAACCTTCATATTTTTTGTTTCAATGATCTTTGTGTCTTCATGGTTACAATTTTTGCAGTAATATATTAATTTTTTATCTTCGTCTTTTTTCATATAATACATATTATCACAATTTTTGCAAAATTCCATAGTAATATAATATATAAATTACAAATAAATTTAATTCAATTTTTATTTATAAAGGTTTTCATTTTGTCATATAAATTTTTATAATTTAAAATCATCTTCATATCATACATTTGAGTGTGAAGAGTTTCTGTTTCAAGACCGCTTGTAAAAGCTAAAGTGCTTTTCAATATTTCATGTTTGTTTTTATTATATTGTTCTTTTATAGCATCAATAATGTTTTGTTCTTGAATTGGTATTTTATCGTTATTTTTCATATAATATAAAATAGTGAATTCTAGACTTTTGAAATGAACCATTTTATTATATCTCAAAATTGATGCAATATGTAACTTTTCGTCTACACCTGGTTCATTGAGTAATGGCATTTCATTTAATGTTGTTTGTAGTGTAAGAAGTACTGAACGAATTGTTTGGCAGGCACTCCATTGATCTCCACTCCATGTATTCAAAATCGATAAACAAACTTTACCCGAACGATATAAATTTGGATTGAATCTTGTTGTTCCATCATTAGATTTATAAATAACTTTTGGGGGTTTATATGGATATGTTTTAGGAAAAGAAAACTCAAAAAGAAAATTACCATATTCGTATGGAGTTCCTGGAGGACCAATTATTAGTGCAAAACCATTCAAAATATTGTCTTCATCTGGAAAATAATATATATTTTCAATCGGAGATTTTTGAATATCTTTAATGTCAATAATTATTCGCTTGAAAGCCTCATTCATATTGTTGTATTTAAAATTATTGTAAAAACCTATTTAAGTTTTATACAATAATAAAAAAAATTGATAATGAATGAAGGTTAAAAGAATATACTACTATAACATATAAGTATGGTGGTGTTGGACCAATATCTGAAATCATTTATAACAAAAGATAAATCCGCTGCTAACTATATCAAAATTGGGGATCCAAATCTCAATGTTTTTGGAAATAAATATCATATTGCTAAAGAGAATGTTAATGATTTTTATGAAAATTATAAGAGACACGTTTTTGAAAACAAAAAAGAAGCCTATATTGTTGAGCGTCAACTTGATAATGGTAAAATTGCGATTGATTTAGACTTTAGATATAATCCAAATATAACCCAAAAACAACATAATCAAGATCATATTAGTGATTTTATTGAATTATGTATGAACGGTTTTAATGAACTATTTGAAAATTTTAATAATAAATCAATATCATTCTATATCTTTGAAAAGGAAAATGTTAATTGTTTAGATAACATTACCAAAGACGGTATTCATATTATTATTGATATTATTTCCGACTTTTCAGTTAAACTATTACTACGAAAATATATTATTGAAAACATTGATGATATATGGGGCGATTTACCACTTGAAAATGATTGGAATAGTGTTGTTGATGAAGCGGTAATGAAAGGCAGTGTTGGTTGGCAATTATATGGTTCACGAAAACCTGGTAATGAAGCATATAAATTAAAGAATATATTTGTTTCAGAAATTGTAGATGAATCAATTGACATCGTGGAAACAGATATTAAGTTCATTGATTTTAATAAATATTTCCCAAAGTTTTGTGTTAGACACACAGAAAATTGTAATAGTTTTGAAATCAATCCAGATAAACAAGACGAATATTTGAAAATAAAAAATACTCTTGTGAAAAAGACAAAACTAAAGGTTTCTAATAAAAGTAAATGCAATAGTTTGGATAAAATACAAAACTCAGAGGATTTGGATTATATGTTATCTAATTTATTAAATGATGCTAATGAAGATTACAAAATTAAAGAAATTCATAATTATACAATGGCTCTCCCATCTGAATATTGGGGACCAGGATCATATGATAAATGGATGCGTGTATGCTGGGCTTTGAAAAACACAGACGAAAAATTCATACTAACTTGGTTAAAATTTTGTAGTCAAAGCGAGGATTTTGATTTTGAAAACAATAATGCATTAGACGTATGGGAGAATAGTGAAATGAGTGATGCTGATGGCCTGACATTTAAATCTATCATTTACTGGTGTAAAATGAGTAATCCAGAAGAATATAAAAATGTATATAATAAAACTGTTGATTGGTATATTCGTTATTCTTTTAGAAACAATACTGAATGCGATTTGGCAAATACACTACATCAAATGTTTAAATCTCAATATGTATGTGCAAGTATTGGGAACAATACCTGGTATGAATTTAAAAATCATCGTTGGGAACTAAGCGACCGAGGCAGTTCACTTCGTTTAAAAATATCTACACAAATGTATAAAAAATATGAAGAAAAACTGTTTTCATATCAGAGTTCAGCTCTTGCAAATCAAAACAATATGATGATCAAACAAGAAAAAAATGAAGATGACGAAGAATTAAAAATGAATAATATGGGTAATCAAATTGTTGGTGAGTTTAAAGACAATGCTAGTGATTCCCATAAAGATTTTATAAAAAAACGAAATGAAATGAGTGCCACTTGTAAGTTGTTAAAAAAGACAACTACAAAAAATAATATTATGAAAGAATGTCAAGAATTGTTTTGTGACAATGCTTTCTATAATAAATTAGATAAAAACCCATATTTACTTGGGTGTACAAATTGTGTTATTGATTTTAAAGAAAAAACTCATCGTCCTGGAAAACACGATGATTATATATCAAAATCTACAAATTTAAATTATAAGCCATTGAGTTATTATGAAAAAAACAAACCTGATATTATTAAAGAAATTAATGATTTTATGAGTCAGTTGTTTCCTGATATTATAGATGAAGATACCAAAGAGATAGATACATCATTAAGAACATACATGTGGGAGCATATTGCATCCACTTTAGTAGGAACAAACGAAAACCAAACATTTAACATTTACAACGGTTCTGGTGCAAATGGTAAATCTAAATTAGTTGAGTTGATGGGAATGGTGTTAGGAGAATATAAAGGCACTGTCCCTATCAGCCTTGTTACTCAAAAACGTTCTAATATTGGTGGCACATCTTCGGAAATTTATAATTTGATAGGAACACGGTATGCGGTCATGCAAGAGCCATCTAAAAACGATAGTATTAACGAGGGGATTGTCAAAGAATTGACAGGCGGAGACCCAATTCAATGCAGAGCACTTTTCAAAGATAGTGTGACGTTTATTCCACAATTTAAACTGGTCGTGTGTACAAATTGTATGTTTGATGTAAAAAGTAATGATGATGGCACTTGGAGACGTTTAAGAAAAGTGGATTTTCTTTCAAAATTTACAGACAAACCATATAAAGACCCGAAATTTCCAATTGAAGAGTATAAGTATCAGTTTAAAATAGATCAAAAATTAGATGAAAAATTCAAATCATGGGCTCCAGTAATGTTATCAATGCTTGTTGAAATTGCGTTTAAAACACAGGGGAGAGTCAATGATGTAGATATGGTAATGGAGTCAACACAAAAGTATCGCCAAGATCAAGATGTTATGTTGGAATTTCATAATACGATGATTGAACCAACTCCAAGTAAAAATGGACATAGCGTAAAACAGCGCGATTTGATGGCTAAATTTAGAGAGTGGTATACAAAAATGTATGTTGGCACACAACCACCAACCGGTAAAGAAGTAGTAAAATATTTTGAAACTATATATGGTAAATATCCAAGCAACGGATGGATCAAATTCAGTTATAAAGGCGAATATGCGGGGGTTGAAGGGTTTGATGTTTAACTTAACCATAAATAAATAAGTAAATATGTTGACCATCTACTTACGGTTTAGAAATGCATTTTTTGGCACCTGTTCAGATGCAAAATCTCGCACTTCAAAAAGGCGTATTACAATAAAAGTATATATTTTAGATAATATCATTGGAAGTAGAACCAACAATATGTATATCCACCATTTTTCGCGAATCTTAATCCCGTCTTTGAGTATCAAATGTATAATACATATTACTAAAATAACATAATAAATTGCAGTCATGGCCATATCAACATTGTTAGCATCTCCCATTGCATTTTTCTGATAATAAAATTTTCTTGAATCTAACATATTTAGTTCATTCATTTGTTCTTTATTTTTACTTATCTCATTGTATGTACGAAGCGATTGTTCATAAGAATCAAGTTGTCTTCTCAAAGCTACGATCAAAGAACTATGAGAAGACGTGTCAGTGCCATCGGTGGTGGTTCCGCCGTTAGAAACAAGAGTCGAACACACAGATTTCATTTTATCATTAATATACTGTTCTCGTTTAGTGACAAAATAATTATACAAAGACTCTCCGTATTTTTGTTTCAAATACTTTTCTTCTTCATTTAATAAATCATTGACATAACTATTACCCATTTCAACCATCTCATAGTATTTTAATCCATCAGGAATAACATATTCTTTATCTGTACTCAAAATATTATTATATGAAAATTTAGGAACTCCGTTATTGAACAATGCAGGACACGTCTCTTTTAAATATTTTGTTTGAGAATCTTGCAATAAATTGTCTAATAGTGAATCACTCATATATTATATACAGTTAAAAATATAATATATAATAACTTTACTCTAATCCAATTTAGCCAATATATAATCTTCCCGCGTTTGGATCATCTTTTACTCTTTTTTCATCTTCTAAAACAAGCAAACATTTCTCACTTATCAAATCCTTTTGTTGATGTAATGGTGTATCATTATCGCGGAGATAACGATCTCCTTTATTTAAATAATGATGAGACCTTATATAACCATATTCGTGAAATTTATAATTATCTCTCATCAAAATATCTATTAACTTGCCAATCGTAAATATTACAATACAAGCTAAACCAATACCAATAAGGGCAATATAAATATTAGTATTTAGAATATTTTTTTTATACATAAATGAAATTCCTAACATAATTAAACAAATAATAATAACTATCTTTACTATTTGGATTTGATAATTCATTTTATCATCATAATATTGTCTAATTTCTAGATTTCTTGCTTTGTTTTCTAAACTTGTACGAATTTTATCAGTTTCTTTCTCGTCTAGAGCAATATCTTCATTTACCATTTTTTGAAGAGCCGAATTATACAATTTGTTATTTTTTATGTTATTATAAAGATTTTCTGTTTTTATCGCAGAATTCATTTTATTTCTAAGTTCAGCTTTTGTAAGGTTTTCATTTTCAACATATGCACGGGAAATATAATTTTGAAGATACTGAGGGTCAAGGGAGGTATACTCACCCTCATAATAGTCCTTCAGTGAATCTTGAACTTTACTTGAATCTAAATATTTATCGGGAATTTTTACTTGGTCTTTTAGTTGTTGAATATCACCAACATACGATGAAGAAATATCTTCCCCTCCGGTCAAATATGGAATTTCCTTAAACTCATTATAATGTTTGTCAACTAATCTCATATTTAATATATAAATTTATTAAATTTGTCTTCCTTCATATGCTTTTATTTCAACATCACACTTTTCTCTGTCTTTCTCTTTATTACTTTGTAAAGTATTTATATTACTATCCAGACTATTGAACATAAAATCATATTCATCAAAATTTATATTATTTCTAAAGAATATTTCAATTAATTGATAAGAAATATTTATTGCAAAAAATGCAAAAACAATACCCAGTGCTAAAACAAATAATGTATCGCTTAGCAAAAACTTGAACCTTTTATTTAAATAAACTAAAACTATTACCAATAATGATGCAATAATTATGGTTGATAATATTTTTTTTTGCGCATCATATTTTTTATAATAATAAGTATAAATTTCTTTTTTTCGCATTTTGTTATTGACACCCTGCAATAAATGATAATTTCTCTTTTTAAATTTTTCTTTTTTTTCTTTGGTGTAATTATCAACTGCTCGTTGATTACGATACATATCTGCAGTTTTGTTATATGACTTTGAAATATTACCTATTTTATTATCCTTAAAATAGTCTACATTAGATACATCAAAATCCGTCGCTTCGTTTATGATATTAAACAAGTCGGTTTTTGGTCCATTTACGCCTTTCACGCCAGTATATCTATTTCCTACACCACCATTATATAATTCTTGATTGTACATTTCTTCGTCTAACATTTTATTTATCAAATCAGTGTGGGCGTCATACGATGATAACAGATTATCTCCTTCAATATTCCCTACATTCAAATTATCAGTAATGTCAAGATCAATACCCATTTTACTATTATTATACTATGTCTATATATTAACTATTTTTCATATAATTAAACATAACTAATACGGCACCTATTGCACCAATACCCATGATTGCCATATTACGTTGCGAATTTTCATACTGAATTTCCATATCATCTGTTTGCGCGTCTATTATAACGTTCTTCTTTTCATTTTTTGTGGCCAATAAATGTAATTTGTTATATTCTTTTATATTATCTTTTAAATTTTCTATACTTTCTTGAGTTCCTTCCAACATATTCAATTCGTTTTCATTTAATTCATTAAATAATTGAATCATTGTTGCAAACTTGTTACGAAAGTTTTTCCTAGAAGTTTTAAATCTATCTACTGCACCAACAAATACATGTTTTTTGTCACACTTTTCATCACTAAACCTTTTGTTTGATCCACTATCTCCCTTTTTTGAATTATAACTTTTAATAGTAACCATATTCAAATCAGTTGGATCTGTAACACACGCGCCGTAGTTACTGTTAAACTCATTTTTTTTTAGTTTTAATGATATACTCGTGGTGTCATCCGCACACATTCCATCTGATGAAGGATATACGTTTACCATTTCTGATCTATTCAGATAAAATGGACCGCCATCATCAGAACCTACATCAAATCTTGCTATAGAATCTGGACCTGGAACAGTAGATGTTAATATTCCGTCGTAACAATAATCTAAGTACTCTTTATATATCGTGTTATCTGTACTATCGGCTCCTTGAATAGTTATATTAGTGTTTAATTTATCAGAATGAATATTGTGAGATACGCCAGCAGAGTCTATATATACACTTTTATTCAAATAAGCACCAACATTTTTTTTATTTTCATAAAGATGAATAACTTTATCTCTATTACTTATTGTTTTATTCGGATCTACCAATCCTTTAAAAGGTCCTTCATACTCTCCCGATATAATTGGTATTCCCCGAGCAAGTTTGTAATCTAATTTTATACGCTTTTCTTTAATATACAATCTAAAATATTTAAATGGACCAACATTATATAAAACCGAATCTGCACTTGAAGGTTCCTCATTTAAAATATCTTCTAAATAATCCATATTATTGGTAGCGTCCTCCGGCCCATTATAAACTGTTCTTAATTCTGTAAAACCGTTTGTCTCATCAAATTTTTCAAGCAGTCTTGTATGAGGAAACGAATTTCCTTCATAGTCTGTAATAATCTTTGAGTTGCCTTCACTATTTACTAATTTAACTGTGCAAGTATCATTTTCATCATTATTTTGATATGTAAGTGTAACATTAATATCAAAAAATACAGTGCTTGATTTACAAGCAGTATCCGTAAAAAAATTATTCAAGAATGCGGGCGACTCGGTTTTGCCGTCCGCATTAACAACACCATAGGGAGCTTGCTGAGTTAAACCACAATAATATGTCATTGCAATCCCTGGACCATCACTATCTGAACAAGTCGCCAGTGCTGGCGGCCCTTTACTAAATCCTCCATCGGCCACAGTGTCATTTAAATATTCATTTAAACTCTTCCCTTCATAAAGAAATGCATCATTAAACACATTTGTATCATAATCTTTATCATAATTAATACCTTGAGGTGCAGCAATAATATCTGGAATTGCTTTATGGTACTCAGACAACGAGCTAGTACTGAATGGTTCTGATATTGCAGCTTCTCCTATAGCGGATGCTTGTTCACGCACTTTTAATTCCGAATCATTAATAGATATAATGCTATCCTCAGACTGTGCTTGAATTCTGTTTGCAATGGCATCGTATTTTTTCATAAATTCTCTTACTATATTTGGCTCATATTTTTTATTAATATAATTATTATTGACATAATACAATGATATACCGTATTTGTTTATATCTTCGTAACTTATACTATTGGGGTTAATTAACTGGCCCATGTCGCGTCTATATCTTAAATTTTTGAACAATGACAGAAAAAGGGAGTCGTGTCTGGCACTATCGGTAGATTCTTTAAAAAGTTTAAAGTAATATTCCATCAACAAAAAAAAGACAGACTTATTAGACTTATTAGTGTTTAATTTTCTACCATGTCTTCCGTAAAATTCAAAAATCATTGAAGTGATGTCTGCCAGTGGCAGACCCATGGTGGGGGGTCGAGGTAGATATTCGATGAAAAATTTAATATTTTGATATTGTTTTTTGATATCTTTGAAACTCTGATAATATTCTTTTTGAGAAATTAAAAGATCGTGATAATAATGCATAACTCCCTCGCCTGAACCCATAAATTTTGATTTAATTTCATCACTTCTATGTAATAATTTTTCTATTCGATTAAGTTGAAATTCTCTTGGACCAGATATAGCATTTATGAAAAGTTGGTCATATATTTCTCCAAAATTAATGTCAAAAAATGTTTTACTTTTATTCGCAAGCCTTTCACCATATTGAATACGTTCTTTCAAACTACCTGTAGTCAAATTAATCAATGCGTTATAATTATAGTCTTCTGTTGAATCTAATTTTATTTGTATTAAAAATTCTTTTGTTTCACAATATTTAATATATTTTTTCGCTTCATTGTAATCAAAAAAGGCATTTACATGCTTATTAATAACTTCATAATAATTTTTGAAATATTTAAACAAATCAATAAGGTAAATTAATATATCTCCCTCAACTTCAATTAATGATAACGAAAATTTTGTTGTTGATTTGTATGACGATTTGGTACCAACAATTTCTTTTCTAAGCTTAGTTAATTGATCAATAACTGTGTTGGCAAGAGCATCATCAAATGACATAGTGCCATCAGCGCCTAAATTTCCATAAACATTATTCAGTCCAATTTTTTTATAATTATCGGTCATATTTTTGTGTAATTTTTCAATATTGGGGTATAAAGAATTAGCAAGCGAAAAACAATGTTTTATCTTATTAAGGTCTAACTTATACATATTGACAGTGTGGGCATATTCAGATTCATTATTACTTGTAGTCATACTATTTATAATTGAGTCTATTAATGCAATAACATCACTTAGTGATGTGGCCGATGATGCCAACATCGTTTTTAATGTGTCTACTTTATCAGTTATTGAATCACTGAAACCTTCAACTACATTAGTTGGTCTAGACGTTGGAATAACTGCGAGGTTTAATTTTGACTTATCAGTGCCGTCATCATAAGTTCTTGAGATAATTTTATTATTGACGTCTTTATAAAACTTCTTGTTTGGATTTATATAACTAGACATGTTCAACGTTACGTTCTCGGAATCACCTATAACTTGAGTCGGATAAGAATAATTAATCATAGCATTGTAAATGGTGTCGGTTGGAGTAACTCTAAACGAGGTTCTTTTATCAGTTGTAGTTTTTATCATAATTCCTCCCGAATATTGATTTGTATTAATGTAGCCATATCTCAGTTCTCTACTTAACATTGCTGCAATGTATGCTTTTGAAAAATTTTTTGAATTCGTTCCATCCATACTCTCCCTATCATAATTTCTTTTTCCATAATAATGTATATATGCATCCCTTTCTCCATCGTAATCCGGTTCACTAGAATCAATAAACATAAAAACGCCGGCAATAGAGGAGTTAGTAACATCGCCAATTTTTGAACTATCAATATATTTTAGCCTGTATGTTTTCTTTGCAACTTGTCTATTATACGCGTCATATTCTTCAATAACATGATATATTTTACAGTAAACTATAATATTTTTTGAAAGAAAATCTTTAATTTTTGGATTTTTAATCTCCCCTCCACCTTCCACCATAATAAGTTTCGGGTGTTTTAATATATTGTAAATTTTTGTTTTATCCTTAATGGCCTTAGAGTGGTAATTGTGTACACTGTTGTTGACTGTTAGTTTTTTACCCCAATTATTTTGTTTATTATTAATATTTGAACTTTCATTATCGCTAAAAGTGATTGATACCTTTAGTTCGGGTGGTAAAGATCTCTCTGCGTATTTTTCGTTTAATTTTTTCATTTCATAAATATTGTTAGAACTCGATTTACAATCGCCCGAAATCAAATTATTATTACTATCTGGAAATATACACTTGTTGGTATCTTTCAATTTAATCATATACTCGCCGTTTGTTGAATCAGGCATATCAGAATTAACTGTAAATAAGTTACATTCTTCACAGTCTCTAACTGTAATAGATCTACTACCGTAAGTAGACGAATCTCCTTCAAAACTTATCCACTTTTGATTTTCTTTATTTTTGAACAAGAATGGCATGCTTTTATATTAAATACATATAATTATCTTTATCAATAATTACTATTATATTAATTATTAATTATTGATAAATTTATAATTGATTATTATAAATCTGCCGCTATAGACAATTATCCAGCAGCAGTACAATTATTTGCTAGAGCGGTTATTTCAATAGTATTAATTCCATTTCCTGTAAAAGGATTTAAACCCACCTCAGATTCAAGTTCGGTATGAATTATTTCTTCAAGAGTATTGTCAGTGCTTTCATCTGGTTCTTGAATTGGAGATTTATAAAATCCATTATAATTATCACTATAAATTGTCTTTTTTATTCCATAAAATTTGCCATCCATTAATGTTGCTAAAAAGGCTGTATCAGTTGAATTAACATTTATTGTCTTTATATTTTCGCTTATAGTATCAGTTGGCTGTTTATCAAAAATATAACAATTGCAAATTTCTTGATTGTCCATACTCTTCCCACCCTCAATGCCGTAGTATGGTTTATTTTCCATTTTTGCTTTCGCACTACATTGATATAAATGATTTAAATTACAATCGCGATTATCGCTTATATCAGGTTCCATTGTTATATTTACATATCTATCATTTCCTGTCAATGTATTTTCAATAGAATTATCATATGTAAGATCATCTAATCCAACTTGATATAATCTATTTGTTTCATTGATAGAAGCAGCGTCCCCCTCATATGCTACGTTAGTGACAAATGCCTTTTTTTCATTTGTGATATCTATAACAGTATTTACCGAGTTATCATAACCCCAAGTTTGACCAGCTCTTTTCATTAAAATACCATCCTTGTTGATTACATAATTAGAATTACCAACATTTTCTCCTTCTTTAGAAAGATTCCCTTCCATAAAATCCATTGTATTTTTGAATATATTCATTTCTGACTTAAAGTTTTCCATTTCAACCTTATATTCTTGAAATGCATTTTTAAATTGAGCAACTTTATCTTTGTTATAAGACATATTATATATAATATATAAATATTATTGTATTTTTCACTTAATATAAGTTAGTAAGTTCTTAACCACATAAAAAACAACAATCAACAAAAACAAAACTAAAATTATCTTTGAAAAAATATTCATCTGCTTCTTATCTTCAATAATACTCATAAATAATGCAGAACCAACAAACATAAATATAATAATCCAAACCATTAATGTAGCGTATGTCTTTGTTCGCTTTGAATTTTCTAATTGAGCTTCATTAATTTTATACTTTACAGCAATGTTTTTTAGGTTTTCATTTATAATATTTGAATGTAGTAAATCTCCGTGAAACTTATTATAAGAAATATCCAAAGATGTTATATCGTCACTTGTAGGCATTTGTGTAAACGTAAGCCCTTGTAAAAAGGTAGATATATCGTCTTTTTTTGTTTTTACGTCGGCAAATTTAGGGTAAATCTTTCCACTATAGTCAACTTCAGGTGTAATCGTCGCAATTTGCGCTAATCCGATATCAACTTCATAAGATGTCAAAGAATTATTTATATCTTCAATACTTTGATTATTAATGGTTGTCATTATATAATAAAAGTATTATTTTAATTTAAAAGTTCGCCGAATGGTTTAGGCGCTGGGTTATTATTGGAAGGGATAATTAATTTAAAATAAATAAGACCAAACAGAGCAAATATCACAAGCAGTTTTATAACCAAGTAAAAATATTTGTACTGCAAATTAAGTTTTGTCGATTCACTTTGTTCCTTAAAAGTACTTTGTTTTGATTTATCTTCTTCTTCCCCATTGCTATTCAAATTAGATCTATTTGTATTCGTATTGACATATTTTGAAATATCTGTTAATAAAGTTGTATTTAAGATAGCAATATCTTGTTGAAGGCGATATGCAGCATTATAATTCATGGGGTCGGCCGTGTCTAAATTTGAAATGTGATCATTAATAATATCATATATTTTTTTGTAATTTTTTTGATTATGCAGAATTGTTATATTACTGCTAATATCAGATACAAAGTTTTTCTCCATTCCCAATTATAATAAACATACATTTAAATTACACAAATCCTATAAAATGTATTTTTAAATGAAATTTTGTCATATCTCGTTATTTCGCATAGTTCGCCAGGTCTCATTAATATAGCTTTTGCAACTGGGTCAAACATACTTATTTCTGGAAATTGTGAATCACTAGAAATATTATACTTTTTCATAACAGATTCCTTTTCTTTTTGAGTTAATTTAACATGTTTTGGAACATATTCATGTTCAATTATATTATATTGTAAAGACGCAAGATCATACAATACACAATATTGTCCATATTTTTCCCACATTTCTTTCACAACATTAATATTTGTATCGTTAATATTAGACGTGACAATAATAAGAGAACAAAACTTTTTGTCTTTTCCATCATAATCATAGTATTCATCAATTATGTCGTGTAGCAGCGCCTTTTTCATTGTTTTATTAATATAGTAAACAACTGAACAAGTTTGTTCTTCGTCATTCGCTTTATTTGACTTTATTTTTACACTAAAATTTAGCTGATTTACAAGAGGGTGTGTATTTTGTTGTTGACTCGCTTGTTCCATTGCGTTAATTTCTGTAATAGTAAAATTTTCTAATTTTTCTGTATCATATTTTTGTTTTTTTAGATATTTCAAAAGAGTTTTTCTTGAATTATAAATTTCATTTAGGATATTACTTTTTTGAACACTCATAGTTTATATATCTTAAACATATTTAATATGTTAAATCAATTTTTTTCATTAATTATATATTTTATTCGCCAAGTTTTTTTATAACAATTGGTTCTCCTTTAGTTTCTTCTACTCCGCCGTAATTTTCTTCCACATCACCAATCGAATAATCTGTCTGATTTTCTAAAGGTGGGTTTCTATTTAGTGGAAAATCATTTCCATTTCCATTTTCATTTCCATTTTCATTTTCATTTTCATTTTCATTTTCATTTTCATTTTCATTTTCATTTTCATTACCATTACCATTACCATTTCCATTTTCATTTCCATTTCCATTTTCATTTCCATTTCCATTTTCATTTGATTTGTAATTTGTTGGTACAAATGGTTGGCTATTGCTGACCGTATTTGGTGCCCATCCTGGACTATTATCGTTAAGATTTACTGATTCAGATTGATAAATTTGTTCCATTTTAATAATACTTGTGGGCATTTTCCATTCCGATTGTTTTGTTTGAGTGTTAAAAAAATAATATTTTCCGGGGAATCTTGCGCTTTCTTTAATAATCCATGGTTCATTTACAACCATATCTGGAGTTGCAATAATGAGTCTGTCGTTGGGATTATTATTACCAATTGGTATATTTTTTAACTCACTATCTTTCTCCAAATCAATTGGTCTATATATAGGTATTTTTGATTCGTTTAATTTCCTCATCTTTTCTATTAAAATATCCCAATTATTTGGAATAACATTAATTTTCAAACTTTCTGATAAGACATATCTTGATATGTTATATTTTGTTAGCGTATTTTCGTCCCATCCCTTTGGAAGAAATTTAGGAGGTTCGCCTTTTAGGCGTTCATCGTCAGTTGAAATTCGTTCGGTTGGTTCTCCTGCACTATCAATAATGATTGATTCATAATAACCGGTTTCTTCATTAAGTGTCCATACCCCCATATTAATTGATTTTTGTACTCGTTCTTTAAATGTATCTTGAGGAACAACTTGAAATTCGTCGGTATCTTTTTGAGGTTCAATGACGACTGCGGTCATTTCAGTATTTTTTAAGTCACCTTTGTAATTTATAGAGTTGTCTATATTCATTTCGTGAATATTTTCATTAGTGATTAGGCGCATTTGAATATTCATAGACGATAATTCTTGGAGCAGTAACTTGAAACAATATGGAACTTCAACAATAGTAAACTCTTTTCCAAACTTGCTCATCTTTACTCCCGACATATTTGTCTTGTCTTCTGGGTCATATGAAACGGGGCCGTCAACCATTGGACTAAAAAAGGTTTTATGTTCACTATCATAAATTGCAATGGTTCCGCTGTGATTACAGATGGCCATTTTGTATTTATCGCCTCTTTCCATCATAGAGTCTTTTAAGAAATAAGAACAGCCGTGGGCAATAACGCCGTCGCGTTCCATCTCACCAATCCGAAGACCACCATCATTTGCCCTGCCGTGATTTGTTTGGCGCGTAAGCAAGGTTTTAGGTCCTCGTCCTCTGTAATTTATTTTGTCTTTTACCATATGTTTCAATCTCATATAATATGTTGGCCCCATAAAAATGGAATGTTCGATCATTTCTCCGGTCATACCGTTGTACAGATATTCATTTCCGGAGCTATGCATTCCATTCTTTATAAGATGTTCCTGAATTTTTTGAATTTTAAAAGATTCTGTTGTAAATGGTGTTGAATCCATTAAATATCCTAAATTAATACCTAATTTACTCATTATTGATTCAATTAATTGACCAATTGTCATACGAGAAGGTATAGCGTGTGGATTAATTATTATATCAGGTCTTAATCCTGTTTTGGTAAACGGCATATCTTTTTCTTGAACAATTTTACCGATTGTGCCTTTTTGTCCACATCTAGAACAAAATTTGTCTCCAATGCTAGGAATTCGTTGTTCTCTAATACGAACTTTGGCAATTCGGTTTCCTTCCGTTTCTTGTGTAATATACGTTTTGTCTACTACTCCTAACTGACCTTTTTTAGGAAATACAGACGCATCCACCCTTTGGTCTGGATAACTTTCAGAGAAACTAACTCTTCCAATAATGACCTTTTTGTCGTCCATTTGAACGCCCTCTTTTATTACTCCATATTTATTCAAATTATTATAATCATATCCAGGCTTTACATCAATGTCTATTTCATCTTTTATATTTTTTAATACTGTATTTGTGTCGCTCATACTAATATTACTGGATTCTTCATATGCTTCATATGAATTATAATATGTAGTATGAAACAAACCTCTCTGTAGAGAACCTTCGTTCATTAAAATTGCATCTTCTACATTATAACCATTGTAGCTCATAATTGCCACTATAACATTTTCTCCATATGGATGTTTTTCTTCATGTATATAATTTAACATGCGACTGCGAACAAGTGGATTTTCTCCATAATTCAAGACAACTCCCATTTTATCAATTCTATGCAAAAAATTGCTATGATATAAAGATGCTGCTTGTTTTGACTGACCACAACTAAAAAGGTCTCGGGGCAATTGATTATGTTCAGGAAAAATTACTTGACTACCCATGACACCAAACATAAGCGACGGATGTATTTCACAATGCGTGTATTTACTGCTTACACCCTCTTTGATATTATTTGCATACATACAAACTAAATATTTATCTTCTTCACTTTTATCTACAAAATCAATAATAGATTGGTCTCCATTTTTTTTTTCATTCAAAAGATTATCATAAGAAAAATCAATAAATGATTTGTTGTTTGAAACTTCTTCTTGCGATTTGTTTAAATTCCCGTAGACACATTGTTCCCATGTAAAATTGTTATTATCTATTAAATCATTTAACTTACTTGATATGTAACTTAATGAATTATTCTGAATATACAACAATGGTCTCATAAGACGACCTTCATCGCAATAAATAAAAATATTATTATCTCTATATTCGAATGAAATACTAACATAAACAGGTATATAATTGCACCGTCTCGCTAATAAAAAAATAGTATTGAACAGCAATGGTTTATTTGTTAGTCCGATTATTTTTCCATTTACGAAAACTTTTGAATAATTAGTAAGTTCTTCAAAATTACATCTTTCTAATTCCAATAATTTTAATTTTGTTGGCTCATTGTCGTTTTTATTTTGAATGTTCATATTACGAAACATCCATTTTATTAATTGTTCTTCATCAATATGATGACTTATTTTTGTCATCATTGCCATATGTTTGTGAAACCCTACGTTACCTCCGTCGGGAGTATCAACTGGATCAATAATCCCCCATTGAGAACCGTGTAATAAATGAGGTTCAACAATATTTGCTCCTTCATTGATGTTCAAATTTAATTTGCGAACGTGAGATAAATATGAATTATATGAGAGGCGGTTCAATGGTTGTATTACGCCAATTTTTTTGGTATGTGCTGCACTGCCCCAGTTTCCTTTAAATGCTTTTTTGAACCCCTGAAATATGATTTTGTCTTCAAATATTCTTTCATAATTATTAAAAAAAAGTGTTTTGAAACTTTCTTCGGGTGTAATATCATTCCCTCCTTGATATCTGGTTTCATTGAAGTAATATTCTTCTTCAAATTTCAAATGATATTGTTTGTACATGATATTAGCATATTCGCTAAACAACTGTTTCATCATATTCCCACTTGTTTCTACGCGCTTAAATTTATAGTGGTCGCGGTCTGTTGGCGGACTCTCTCCGAGAATTACTTTCAATAACTCTAATATCATATATCCGAGATAATGAGCTTTTGATAAATGATTGGTTACTCCAATATGTGGAAGTAAATAGTCCGCTAAAATAAGATGTATTCCGACGATTGTTTGTTCTTTTGTTAGTCTAGAAATAAAATAAATTGCGTCTATTTGGTTGTAAATTCCAACAGAATCCATTACACTGGGTCGCAATAAATCTAAATATTTTGTCTTTTCTGAATCTCGTATATCTCCTAATATAATTTCTAATATTTCCTTATCACTTGTAACCCCAAGCGCTCTAAACAAGACAAATATTGGTATTGATTCACGAACATTTGGAATAAAAATTCGCAATTGTTGATTATAAACTTCTTCTTTTTTCATGACCCGACGGATTGCCAAAGTTCTTTTTGGCTTTGATTCGTCTTGCGATATTGATCTAACTTCTACGCTATAATCATGCATACCATCTTTAACATTCCTAATATAAATCATGTTGTTTGAAAAAACTTCTTGAGGAACTAAAACCTTTTCTTTACCATCTATAATAAAATATCCACCATAATCATGTTTACATTCTCCTACGCTATATAATAATGATTTGTTCATACCGTGTAAAAGACATAATTTTGACTGCAATAAAATTGGAAATGTACCTAAATAATAGTTGGTGATTGTCTTTATGTCGACTATTTTTCCATCTATTTTTAGATTATCGTCAACCTCTTTAGGATAGGAAATAAATTCTACATGAATATTGCAATGTATACTAACTCCATATGTAACATTTCTTAATCTTGCAATATTCGGAAACATCAGTTTTGACTCTTCGTCTTCAAAAAGAATCGGTTTTCCATAAAGTATTTCAGAACCATCTTTACCACCAAAGTATATATTCATCGTATGTTCAAATAATTGTTCTTTTTTGTTATATCCAATATTAAATTGGATTGGATTTAAATCATTGAACGTTTTTTTAATTTGATTCTCGTAAAAATCGTCTACAGACTTGATGTGATGTTCAACAAAAGAATTACCTTTAAAATATTTATCAATAATATCAAAATGTTTTTTTTCGACATTCACATTAATTTGAGCCATATGTTATTAGTTATTACTATAAAGTAATATTTATATTATAAATGAAAATCACAAATAATCTATTTGTGATTTTCATAAAAAGATTTTATTACACGTTTGTCTGTAACATTATAAGTCCCAAAAGGGCAAAAAACAAAATAAATGGAATAAGAACAATAAACCACGACAGTTTCTCATGACCGGACTTACAAACCAGATCTAAAATAAATGTCCACACCATCACCCAAAAAAAATGTAAAGCAAGCACTATTGTTTTACTAGCAACTCCACATTTATATGGTCCAACGCATAAGGACTGATCATCGCCGTTTAAATTCTGAAACCCTATATAGGTAAGACTAAGTGCCGATATAATAAAATATATTAATGCAGGAGAACACATTTTTTTAAAATCTAATGAATACTTTGTTTTTTTTGCCATAATGATCTTATAATATTATATGATATTATTATAATTAAAATTTATATTCCGAGTGAGGATAACGCATACTCGCGTAAAGCATATAAAATATCCTCTTTTATTGATATTATTTCTATTCTAAGTATAGATATATTTTATATACTGTTAATATTGCTGAAAACATCAACATAAAATGAAACCCAACATGATATATATACCATTTTTTATTTTTAAAATTAGCACTTAAATATAAAGATAAAAGAATCTTTCCTAAAAAACAATACAATACTATATCATAAATATTATTACTATAATACAAATAGTAGCTACTACAAATGAAACACATGCATCTTGAACAAATTAAATCCAAATCCCGTCTTATTCCATATTCATTATTTCTCCAATAATTAATACTCAATACAGTTGTTATAAAACCGCCATAAGCTAAAATATTATAATTGATGTAAAATGCCAGATATGCTGGCACTAGAAATAATAGTGAGGAAAGACAAATATAATAATTTTTCATTATATTTGTATTTAATTCATTTGGAATTTTATTTTTAAATCAAAACAATATAAATAATTGGTTATAATTATATTATTATACAATGTCTGATGATATTGCAAAAATAGTTGACCGTCTCAGCGAACTTGATGAGGCGTTGAAATTAATTAAAGACCAAAAAAAAAAGATTGATGACGAAATAAAGTCTAAGGAAGAAGAACTTATACAGTATTGTGGTCAAAATGGAATTGATGTAGAAACTGCGACCGATGGTAAATACAATATTAAACCGCTTTCCGGACGGCGTCTTAAAAAAAATTAATTTTTATTGAGAAGCAAAATGATATAATGATGACTTCCCAGCTACACCTAATCCAACTTCAGGTGCGGCATCTAAGTGTGGTTGGTCTACTACACTTGAAGTTGATAGTAAATTATTTGGAACCATTAGCGCTTTGTCGGAGAAGAGACCATATACCTGATCTGTTATACGGTCAAGTACAAGAGAAGGATTCAATTCACTAAATGGTATAGCACCGCCCTTCATCACCATTTTATTTTTTTTTCTTGTATTTGATTTTGACTTTAAATGTTTTTTCGCCTTTGATTTTTTTTTACCTTTATTACGAGTAGGTTTTTTACTTTTTCTCGTTAATTTAAATAATCGTTTATTCAACCGGTTGTTGTGTTTTGTTTTCTTCAGTTTTTTTTTATTATTTATTGTTTTTTTCATAATATATAATCACTATATTTTATGAAAATACATCAACATGTGCAAGCATATGACGTCTACAACACTGTTTTGTTAGTTTCAATTCATCTAGAACTTGACCTTCAATGGATTTATCCAATGTTTTTACTTTACCTTGTTTATCCATTTCATCATTTGTCAAATACTGAATGTTTTCATTGTCTATATTTTGTTCTTTTTTCTTTTCAATAACACGATTCAAATAATACAAATACTTATTACCAATCACATTTCCACAAGTGAAGCATTTTACTGGGATAATCATTACTATGATTTAGTTTCAGTCTTACTTTAATAAAACATTTTAAATCAATTTTTTTCTAAATAAATTTTAAGTTTTTTCATAATATATATTATATGACTATTGATTGTTGTAAATCAAAAAAAAAACATAAATTATGCAAAAGAAAAAGTGATGGAAAAATATTTTCAATTCCTAGAAAATTTACTAAAAAACGATGTTTAAAAGGCGTAAAGGGATTTACTATGAAAAGTTCTTGTGCTCCATATAAAAATTGTAAAAAAATCACGCGTAAAAATAAAAAGTACAAAAAGAAGAAGGTAGCCGATAAAAATTCTTTAATTGGAGGTGCAGGTGCAGAACAACAAGAACAAGAATCCATAAATACAAATAGTCCAAACTTACTCGACGAACTTATGAAAGAAATAGAAGAAGAAGAACAATTAAAGCAAAATTATTTAAAAGTACAGGCAGAACAGGCAGCACAGGCAGAACAGATGCGGGCTCACAGTGGCACACCAAACTTAACTGATTTACTAACGCAAGAAAGAAACTATGATCAGATTCAAGAACAATTAAAGCAAAATTATTTAAAAGTAC
>Ga0163109_10001141_pt1 | contig 21154 bp, 36 predicted proteins | sample CRUFie1St13metaG_FD_108704 | JGI IMG/M metagenome (GOLD analysis project Ga0163109, IMG submission 108704) | Marine microbial communities from the Costa Rica Dome - CRUD Field 142mm St13 metaG | ecosystem: Environmental > Aquatic > Marine > Oceanic > Photic zone | place: Costa Rica: the Eastern... | reverse complement strand
GGAGATCATTTTACTAAATCTCTTGATAAGATGGGATTAAACTTCCGTAAAAATGATTTAAAAGAGTATCTAGATTTTCTAACTGACCAGTATGCTGATACAAATAAATTATTTTATTGGGTAGAATATGCTGAGGTTTATAACCTAGATCATATAGACAATCCTTTATTTCCTCATTTAAGACTTTTAAAAGATTACTTTGATAGTAAAAATTTAGCAGATAGATTTTTTATACTAACTGAAAATATTTACAATGATTATAAAGAATTTAATACTAAAAGGACTACTCAGTGGTTAGGCTTTCACAATGCTGAACTGGTATATTATCCTTCTCATTACAGAAAATTTTCTAAAACTTTTCTTTTCTTAAATAGAAAGCATAGAATACATAGAGAAAAATTATACTTTGCTTTTAAAAATAACGGTGTACTGGATGACTGTAGATATAGCTATCGTGCTTATGATAAAGGACTGACTAAAGAAAGTACTCAAGTTGATTATCAAGTTATAGATGGTCATCATATGAATACTATTGATACAGTAACATTAGCAAATACAGCATTTTGTCATATAGTTACTGAAACAGTTTTTTATAGAGAAAATTACTATGGTGATACTTGCTTTATAACTGAAAAAGTAGACAAACCTATTCGTTTTGGATCTCCTTTCATCGTTGCTAGTACTGCTGGATATTTAGAAGAGTTAAAAAAGTTTGGATTTAAAACATTTGATAGGTGGTGGTCTGAAGCTTACGATGTAGAAAAAGACTCAGATAGAAGACTTCAAATGATAATAGAATTAGCTGAAGAAATAAGTAACTGGAGTTGGCCTAAAAAATATAGAGTTTATAATGAAATGGTTCCAACATTAATACACAACCAAAGAGTTAGAACTGCTATTGTAGACTTTAAAAAACATAATCCTGTTGTAACAGATGAAGTATTGACCATGTGGCAATGGACTTATTATGATGACTTAATTTATTATTTAGATAAATTTTTCCTACCTTCTATAGATTAATTGAAATATTTTTCGTATCTTTATAGTATGAGCGATAGAGAAATCATGAATGCTAAGAATCCTCCTTCGGCAAGAGAAGTTTTAGAGAAAGAATATCCTACTATATACAAAGCTTACAAAGAGATATCTGACGAACAGTTTGAACTATTTGCTAAAAAGCATCTTGATTATGGGATGGGTAATGTATCTGCTGGTACGCAGTTAGTCAATCAAGAAGAGACTGACTTTGCTATGACTGGTTTATGGTATAGGTTATCTGATAAGATTAATAGATGGAAGAATATGATATTAACTGGTCGTAAAGCTCAGAATGAAACTCTTATAGATACTTTTCAAGATATTACTAACTATGGTATTATCAGTCAAATAGTTTTCAAAGGTAAATGGAAAGATAAATGATGTGGGTAAAAAAATTATCATGTGCAGTCAATGCAATGAGGAGTTTGAAAATGGTTATGAATATAGAATGCATTGGGAGAAAGAACATTTCTACCCTTATATAGGTCCAGCATCTTTTGATTACGAAAGAGCAAAGAAAGATTTAAAAAGAGATTATGGCGAAGAAGCTAAAAGGAATGGTGAAGAAAGTTTGGGAAAGTAAGATCAAACAATCACCGTCTAAAAATAAACATATATCATATAGCTCACTTAGTACTTATAATAAATGTCCTAAGTTATGGGAGTTAATGTATTTAAGAGGTTTAGTTCCTTTTAAACAAAATATCTATACTTGCTTTGGTACTGCTATGCATGAAACTATGCAGGAGTGGCTAAAGGTAATGTATCACGATACTGTTAAAGCTGGTATGGAGATGGACTTAGATCAGTTACTTTATGATCAAATGATTAAATCTTATAGACAAGGTAAAGCTCAAAACGGACATGAACATTTTTCTACTGAGAAAGAACTAACTCAATTTTGGATTGAAGGAAAGAATATTTTAAGCTTCTTAAAAAAGAAAAAGAATGCTTACTTCACTACTAAGACTATGCAACTTGCTGGTATAGAAACTCTCTTGTATCAAGAGATAAAACCTGGCGTTATGTTCAAAGGATTAGTTGATTTAGTATTTTATCATCCTACAACTGATAGATGGACTATTATGGATATTAAAACTTCTACTTCAGGATGGAGAGATAATCAAAAGAAGAATCCTAACCTAACTGCTCAAGTTATATTATATAGAGAGTTCTTTGCAAAGCAGTTTGGAATAGATAAAGATAAGATAGATGTAGAGTTCTTTATAGTAAAACGTAGAGTACCTGCTGAAGCTGAGTTTGCTTCTATGCAGAGAAGAGTTCAACAGTTTTCTCCTAATGCTGGTCCAAGAAAGACCAAGCAAGTTATAGATTCTATGAATAAGTTTATAGATGATGTAGTAGGTAGTGATGGTAAGTTTATAGAAAAAGACTATAAATGTACTAATCCTTTTGGAAAATGTGAGCATTGTAAGGACGTTTTGGAACTCCAGCCTATTTATATATAAATATATAAGTATATATAGTTATGATTAAAGATGAGAAACTAACCTCGGTAAAAATTACACAACCCCTTTTCGACAAATTTAAAATGGCCTGCTTGGAAGATAACTTTTCTTTTAAAAAGCTTGCAGATCGTGCAATTTATTTGTATCTTACTGATAAGGACTTTAAAGATTTAGTACACAAAATCAACTCAATTAAAATTCAAAAATGACAGAAGGTTATATTCCAAAAGCAGATAGAAAAAATATTCTACTGTTATGTGATGATATTAGAATGCATTCTGGTATTGCTACTATGGGTAGAGAAATAGTCTTAGGTACTGCTAACCATTTCAATTGGTTTAACTTAGGAGCAGCTCTTAAACACCCTGATCATGGTAAGGTATTTGACCTTTCAGATGATATAAATAAGAAGTTAGGTATTGATGATGCATCAGTATATGTTAGACCTAACAATGGTTATGGAGATCCAGGTATGATTAGACAGTTAATTAAAGATACTAAAGCAGATGCTATTTTTATCTTTACTGACCCTAGGTATTGGATTTGGTTATTCGAAATGGAAAGAGAAATAAGAAGTAAGATTCCTATCTTCTATCTAAATATCTGGGATGACTATCCTGCTCCATATTATAATAAGACATATTATAATTCAGTAGATGCTTTGATGGCAATATCTAAACAGACTAAAAATATTAATAAAATAGTCTTAGGAGAAGATGGTGATTCTAAAATTATAGAATATGTTCCTCACGGAATAGACGAAGGAGTATTCCATCCTATATCTGAAGAAGAAAGATTAATAGAATATAAGAAAAGTTTATTTGGTGATAAAGATATAGACTTTGTAGTATTTTTTAACTCTAGAAATATACAAAGAAAGCATCCATCAGATATAATATTTGCTTATCAACATTTCTGTGATTTGATAGGTAAAGAAAAAGCTAAAAAATGTGCATTAGTTCTTCATACTACTATCTCTGATCAGCATGGTACTGATTTAAGAGCAGTTAAAGAAGCAATAACTGATCCAGAATATGTTAATATTTACTTCTCTGCTGATAAATTATCACCTCAACAGATGAATCTACTATATAATATATCCGATGTTACTACGTTGATGTCATCTAATGAAGGATGGGGATTAGCTTTAACAGAATCAATGATGGCAGGTACGATGATAGCAGCTAATGTTACAGGAGGAATGCAAGATCAAATGAGATTCGTAAACGAAAAAGGTAAATGGATAGACTTTAGTGCTGATTTTCCTTCTAATCATAGAGGTACTTATAAAGAGTGTGGTGAATGGGCTGTACCTATATTTCCTTCTAATATATCTTTAGCAGGTTCTCCTCTTACTCCTTATATATTTGACGATAGATGTCAACCAGAAGATGCTGCTAAAGCATTTAAAGAGATATATGATCTTCCAAAAGAAGAAAGAAATAGAAGAGGATTAGCAGGACGTGAATGGGTTACATCTGATGAGTCTCAAATGTCAGCTAAGAATATGTGTAAGAATGTTACTAAGACTATGAATGCAGCATTTGATAACTTTACTCCTAGAAAATCTTTTGATATAATAAAAGTTAAGGCACTTAAGCCTAAGAAAGTAGAACATAAATTAACAGGATATTAATGAGCAAACCAGTTTTCGCAATAAGTTGCCCTATTGATACTTACTCCGGCTATGGAGCTAGAGCTAGAGATCTAGTAAGATCAATTATTAAATTAGATAAGTACGATGTACAGATTTTATCTCAACGTTGGGGTAATACTAGATTTGGTTATTTAGCCGATCATAATGATACTGAATTAAAGAATAGAATAATTCCTAAACTAGAAGGTACTCCTGAATATTGGATGCAAATAACAGTACCTAATGAATTCCAGAAAATAGGTAAGTATAATATAGGTTGTACTGCTGGTATGGAAACTACATTAGTATCTGTACCTTGGGTGGAAGGATGTAATAGAATGGACTTAATCATTACATCATCAGAGCATTCTAAAAATGTATTTAAGAATACTTCATATGATGCTATTCATAAACAAACTAAACAAAAAACTACTCTTAAGATTAATACTCCTATTGAAGTTGTCTTTGAAGGAGTAGATACTAATACTTACTTTGAGAAAACATCTTCATTTGATTTATCTGATATAAAAGAAAGTTTTTGTTACCTTTTAGTAGGTCATTGGATGCAAGGAGATTTTGGTCATGATAGAAAAAATGTAGGGTATACTATTAAGTCCTTTCTAGAGACTTTTAAAAGTAAACCTAACCCTCCTGCTTTGATTCTAAAATCATCTACAGTAAATAGTTCTTTATTAGATCAAGAAAGAATATTAAATAAAATAGATGGTATAAGAAAATCAGTTAAAGGTTCTCTTCCTAACATTTATATCGTACATGGAGATTTAAGTGATAGTGAAATGAATGAACTTTATAATCATCCTAAAGTTAAAGTAATGGTAAGTCATACTAGAGGAGAAGGATTTGGAAGACCGTTATTAGAGTTTACTACAACTGGTAAACCTATTATTGCTTCTGGTTGGTCAGGTCATATGGACTTTCTAAATAAAGAAGATAGCGTACTATTAGGAGGTACTTTAGATAATGTTCATCCATCAGCAGTACAGAAAGATATGATCTTAAAAGAAGCTAAATGGTTTACTGCTGATCCAATTGATACTGGCAAAGCATATAAGAATACATTTAAGAAATATAAAAATTATTTAGTAGGTGGTAAAAAGCAAAGACGTAAAGTATTAGATAACTTTACTTTTGATAATATGACTGCTTTAGTCTCAGACTTATTTAATAATAAGATACCTGAAGTACCTAAGCAAGTAGAGCTAAAACTACCTGAATTAGATTTACCTAAATTATAGTTATGGATATACAAAAAGATAAATTAGTAGACGGACCTTTCGGTAGCAATGCATGCTATGAAAGTTCATTTGACTCTAACGGTCAAACTGTTACTACCTGGTTATGTTTCGGTAGTGGTTATACTTCATCTACTTTAATGGTTAAAGGAAGTGAGGTAGTTAAAGCAGCTCTAGATACTTCTCCTGAGCTTTACAAAGATCTAATGCATGAAGATAAAGATGGTAAAATCTGGATGCCTGCTACTATAACACTACCAGGCAAAGGAATGGTGTTCGCTGATGGATCTAATAAGAAGGATTGGAAATGGGCAGCAGTTAAAAGTATTCAATTAACTGAAGAAGAAATAAAAAGTAAAAGATATCCAAAAGGTCAAACTCAAAAAATGGATATGAAAAATAGCCAGAAGTTTGAACAAAATTTATTTATGGATGCTTTAGAAGTTATAGGTTTTTATGAAGATTAGTTATGCAATAACAGTCTGCAATGAGCAGGCAGAAATTATTAAGTTAGTAGAATTATTATTAGAACATAAACGTCCTAATGATGAGATTGTAGTTCTATACGATCAAACAAATGGTAACTCAGAAATACCAGACTATCTTATTAAGCATAATGTTAAACCTAACTTTCAATTTTGGAGAGGTTTCTTCGATGGTCACTTTGCTGACTGGAAAAATAAATTAACTGAGTATTGTTCTGGAGATTATATCTTTCAAATAGATGCTGATGAATATCCTCACAAGACTTTAATTGAAAAGCTCCCAGAAATATTAGAAAGTAATCCTGATAATGAAGTTTACTTAGTTCCTAGAGTTAATACTGTAGAAGGTTTAACCGAACAGCATATAAAGCAATGGGGATGGAATGTAAACGAACAAGGTTGGGTTAACTGGCCTGACTATCAATGGCGTATATGGAAGAATAAACCAGAGATAAAATGGCAGAATAAAGTACACGAAGTATTATCAGGCTATAAAGCTTATGCTCCTCTTCCTAGTTCTGAAGCATTAGCATTATATCATCCTAAAGATATTGTAAGACAAGAAAAGCAAAATGCTTACTATGATACTCTCATTGGATAATGGTAACTGTAATATTATCGAAGCATAAAAGAACCCATCTTCTCCCAGAGCAGATATTAGCTATAGAATCTCAAACATATAAAGTAGATGAGATACTCTTTGATGACTCAGCTAAAATAGGTAAAGGAGTTTGGGAACGATTCAACTTAGCTCGTTCTGCTAAAAATAAATTTATATGTATTATCGATGATGATACTATTCCAGGTAAAAAATATATTGAAAGCTGTATAAATGAATTCAATTTACAGGAAGGAGTCTACGGAACTAAAGGAGTTATCTTTAATAGTAACTCTCATTACGAAAATAATTATCAAGAAGTAGGATGGTATAATCCTAATCGAGAAACTACTCAAGTAGATTATTGCTGTCATAGTTGGTTCTTTAAAAAAGACTGGTTAGAGTATTTTTGGAGAGCAGAAGAAGTTCCATTTAATCATGGAGAAGATATGAACCTATCTTTTCAATTACAGAAAGAAGGTATAAATACATACGTACCTCCTCACCCTAAAGACGACAAAGAGCTTTGGGGTAGTTTAAAAGGTCGTGAGTATGGAGATGATGCTAACAGCTTATGGGTAAGTAATCCTTTAAATTTTAGAGACAATATGTTTGAATATTTTAATACTAAGGTTAAAGAAGGCTGGACACTGTTAAGAGATAAACCTAGTTTAATGTGATAGACTATTTATAAACATGGCTAACAAATTATTTAATCACATTTCGGAACCTAGTAGAATTGAAGTAAGTAGTGAAGGTGATATTAATCTTGCTACATACGTAGTTGATGCTATGAGCGAAGGAGATATTCCAAAAGGTACTGTAACTTTATTCGGCCCATTTACTGTTCCAGTTTATCAAAAAGCATATGATTTAAAATCTACTTCTGTAAATTATAAGAATATAGATTTTAAATTAACCAAGCAATCTATATTAGAAGCTAGTTTTAGTTCTCCTATTGATATTTTATATGTACCTTTTACAGATATAGAAAATCTTAGGAATATTATAGTTTCTACTTTTCCTTATATTGGAGAAAGAAAATTTATAGCTGTGCAAAGAAATGAAAATGATGCTGAAAGTATTGAAAAGTTATCTAAGTCACTAAAAGAATTAACTCATAGTATAGTTTACAATACAGATAATTTTTCGTATATTAAATTAAAGACTCAGAATAAACTAAAGCCTAGAGTAGAGCGAGACAGTAGCCGTACCTGGGATTAAATATTTGTTAATTAGTTATGAAGAAAAAAGTAGGAGTTATTGGTAATGGTTTTGTAGGCGAAGCTGTCGCTTTTGCATTTTCACCCACTACCGATTTAAGAGTATACGATATAGATCCTTTAAGATCTACTCATTCAAAAGAAGAAGTAGACGAATGTGATTTTATATTTGTAAGTGTTCCTACTCCAATGTTTAAAAATGGAGAACAAGACTTATCTTATATTGAAAAAGTATTTGATCAAGCAGTAACAGGTCCGATTTATATAATTAAATCTACGGTACTACCTGGTACTACAGAAGCCTTATGGAAGAAATATCCTAATCTAAGTATTATATTTAATCCTGAATTTCTCACTGAGAGAACCGCTAAATTAGATATGCTTACTCAAGCTAGAATAGTATTAGGAGGTAGAAAAGATCTAACTATGAAGACTAGAAAGTTGTTCGAAGAAAGATTTATGAATCGTCATATTATAGAAATGGATTCTACTACAGCTGAGTTAGTTAAATATATGAACAATACTTTTTTTGCTACAAAGGTTAGCATTATGAATGAGTTCAAGAGAGTGTGTGATAATGTAGGTGGTGACTGGGAGAAAGCTTTGTATGGGTTTGCATCAGACAGTCGTATCGGCGATAGTCATTTACACGTACCGGGTCCTGACGGCAAGCATGGCTATGGAGGTACTTGTTTTCCAAAAGATGTAAATGCTTTCACCAGATTTGCAAGAGATAATCACGCACCTCTCAATACTATAGAAGCAGGATGGAAAACTAATTTAGAAGTTAGACCTGAAAAAGATTAGGAAGCAGATAAAGGAAGAGCAGTTAGCGAATGATAACAAATAGTTTTAGAGGAGACATAGAATTTTTATTTAATAAATTAAGCTCACAACAAAAGTTTAGTTTTAGTAAGTATGCTGATGGAGAGTTTGCCATATTAGCTAACCAGAACATTACTAATATAGACAATTGGACATTCGATACTGAAAAGCATGTTCATGTTAGAGATGAATTAATCAGATCATTTAAGTTTATTGATGATGAATATTATGTTGGTGTAAGCTGTAAATGCTGTCAACCAGAAACTCATGTCAATTGGATGAGAGAGCAGTCTGGTCAGAAGAATCTTACTTGGGCTAATGTATTTGTTAATAGTAATTATCCATACTTTAAAGAAAAGTTTATACCAGAGTTTAAAAATCATGATGTTATTTTATTTGCTAGAGAGGATGCTCGCTTTGAAGACTTACCTTTTGAGATAGAAGATTTTATACCTATTACTTCAGAGGCTATGATAGATAACTTTGATTTAGTTAATGAGTTTCCTATAGAGAACTTTAGAAGAAAGTTATTCTTATTTTGTGCTGGTCCATTAGGTAATATGTTAGCAGCTAAATTTTGGGAAGTAAATAAATCTAATACTTATTTAGATATTGGGTCAACTCTTAACCCTTACCTTACTGAAACTAATCGAGGTTATTTAAGTGGGAGTAGTACACAACTCAAAACTTGTATATGGTAGATAATATTTTAATTTGTTTTGGTACTAGACCTGAATGGTTAAAAGTTAAACCTATAGCTGAGAAACTAGAAAATGTTAAGTTACTCTTTACCGGACAACATCCAGATCTTCTTAAAGATGTAAAGGTTGATTATAGAATAGAGATAGGTAATGAAGCAGATAGGTTATCACAGATAATAAGCGACTGTGCTTTACAATTTCCAGATGAGAAATTTAAATATGTAATGGTACATGGAGATACAGTTTCAGCTTTAGCTTGTGCTTTAATAGCTTATGGAAGAAAGCAAAAGATAGTTCATATAGAAGCAGGTATTAGATCATATAATTTACATGCTCCGTTTCCGGAAGAAGGATATAGACAAATGATTTCAAGAGTAGCTGATATACATTTAGCTCCTACAACCTTAGCAGTAAGTAACTTAAAGCAAGAGTTTGTAAAAGGAGAAGTTCATATGGTTGGTAACTCAGTCTTAGATAATATAAAGGAATGGAAAAGTAAAACTGCTTATGCTAATAAAGTATTAGTAACATTACATAGATGGGAGAATCATGACCTAATGGATAAATGGTTTACTGAAGTAGAAAAATTAGCTAATCAACATAGATACTTAGAATTTATTATTCCTCTTCATCATCATCCGATGGTACGTAAACATAAAGACATCTTTAAAAAGGTTAAAGTAGTTCCAGCTATGGAGCATTCTAAGTTAGTAGAAGTATTAGCTCATTCTAAATTAGTTATAACTGATAGTGGAGGAATACAAGAAGAAGGTTCTTTCCTAAACAAGAAAGTATTAGTATGTAGAGAAGTTACCGAACGTCCTGAAGGAATAGGTACTGGTCATTTACATTTAATTAAACACCCTAATGATTTAGTACCTATGTTTAATAATTTATTAGAAGATTTTACTATTCAAAATGATTGTCCTTTTGGTGACGGTACTACATCAGAACAAATAAAAAGTATTTTAAAATGATATATTGGTTTACAGGTCAGCCATGTGCTGGTAAAACGGTTTTAGCGAATATGCTTAAGAAAGAAAAACCTGGAGCATTCAGAATAGATGGTGATGATATGAGAGAGTTATTCTCTAATAAAGATTACTCTATAAAAGGTAGAGTAGAGAATGTAGGAACAGCTCAAAGAATAGCTCAATACTTAAACAACCAAGGAAAGGATGTTATAGTATCATTAGTATCTCCTTATATAGACCAAAGAGAAGATTTTAAAGATCTTATGGGAGATGATATTACAGAGATATATGTGCATACTACATTGAAAAGAGAAAGAGATCATTTTGCTGCTATAGCTTATATACCTCCTTACGAAAATTATATAGATATCAATACTACATTTGATACTCCTGAACAATCATTTGAAAAAATCTTAGAAGAAATAAATGGATAAAAAAAATACTTACTTTGTAGATATTGACGGAACTATATTTATTTATAGAAAGTTTGAAACTTATGAAACTTCAGAAGCTGAGGTTATAAAAAGTACTAAGCAGTACTTACAACAAGTTAATGATGAAGGCCATATGATAGTTCTTACTACTGCTCGTCCTGAGTATTTAAGACAGCATACAGAAAAAGAGTTAGCTAAAAATGGAGTACCTTATCATAGGTTAATAATGCAAATAGAAAGAGGACCTAGATATCTTATTAATGATATGGATCCTAAAGCTCCAGGAGAAAGAGCTATTGCGATAAATTTAAAAAGAGATGAAGGCATATAGTTTATTTATAGGAAGATGGCAACCATGGCATGATGGTCATCAATGGTTAATCGATCAAAGATTAAAAGAAGGTAAGAACGTTTGTTTAGCAATTAGAGATGTAGAAACAAATGATAATCAGCCTTGGCCTCCTCAAGTGATTAAACAAGATTTAGAAGTTAGATTTGAAGAAGAAATAAAAGAAGGTAAAATAAAAGTTATTATCATACCAGATATAGAATCAGTTAATTATGGTAGAGGAGTAGGATATGAAATTATAGAGCATGTACCCCCAACAGACATAAAAGAAATATCTGCTACTAAAATAAGAGAGCAGATGAGAAAAGATGGTACAATTATTAATAGAGAGTCATGATAGCAGTTTTTAATCATTTTCTCTTTCCTGAAGAACTTAGTAAGAGAATAATTAAACATTACGAGGATAAGTTAAATCATGAGGATGATAATTTAAGAGACCTTTTTCTTTATCATGAAAAAGATGAAGATAGCTGGCTTTGGAAAGAGGTAGGTCCTTTTATTCAAAGAAATATGGGAATGAATTATAAGCTAATAGAAAGAGTAGCTGTTCTTAAATATGAAGTAGGCTGTCATTTTAAAGAGCATGAAGACGGTCCTTTTAACTCTAGTATTGCAGAGTACTCAGGTAGAAGATTACCTTATCACATTTATGGAGGAGTAGAATTATCTAATGAAGATGATTTCGAAGGAGGAGAATTTATGGTAGCTAATAAACCAGTTGAATTTAGAACTGGTAGAATGTTTACTCATGATTTTAACACGTCTCATGAAGTTAAAGAAGTAACAAAAGGTACAAGATGGGCTATTCATTTTCCTATCCAGCCTTTAGTAAATAATACATTTATATAATGGTAGCACATAAAAGACATATAGCTAAAACTATTACTTGGAGAATCATAGGTACATTAGATACTATGATTATATCTTGGATCATTACTGGAAACTGGAAATGGGGAATAGCTATAGGAGGAGTAGAAGTATTTTCGAAAATTATCTTATATTATTTACACGAACGTGTTTGGTATAGGTATAGTAAATTTGGAATAAAATAATGATTACAGTTATACTTAACTGCTATAAAAGAGCAGAATATTTAAAAGAGCAAATAGAAGCAATTAGAAATCAGTCTGTAGAGATAGATGAGATAATGATATGGTCTAATAAACCAGAAGAAGGACAGCAATATAATTTAGATTCCTTAGGAGTAAAGGTAGCTTATAGCAATACTAACTTAAAGTTTCATGCTAGGTTTGCATATGCTTTATTAGCTAAATCTAAATACGTAGCTTTTTTTGATGATGATACTATACCTGGTAAAGATTGGTTTCTAAATTGTTTAGATAATATACAACACGGTAATTATATTTTAGGTACCACAGGAGTAAGATTAGAGAGTGATAAATATGATCCTCATACTAAGTTTGGATGGAATGGAACTCATAATGATAAATTAGAGTTTGTTGACTTAGTAGGTCATGCTTGGTTTATGAAAAGAGACACTCTTAAGAACTTATGGTTAGAGTATCCTATCTCTTGGGAAAATGGAGAAGATATACAGTTATCTGCTTTTGCTTATATGCATAGCGGTATTCAAACTGCTGTACCTCCTCACCCAGAGAATAATAAAGACTTATGGGGCAGTATAGCAGGGTTAGAGAAAGGTAATGATGCAGCAGCATCACATTGGAAAAGTAATCATGCTCCTCTTCGTAATGAAATTTGTCAAAAGTTAGCTGAAAAAGGCTACAAAAGAGTATTAGAAAGATGAAAAATATATTAGTCACTGGAGGAGCTGGATTTATAGGCTCTAATCTAATTAAACGTTTATTAAAAGAAGGACATAGCGTTACATCTATAGATAATTACGACTCAGGTTTAGAGAGTAACCATCACCTAAATGCAATATATAAAAATGAGGACATAGAAAATATAAATCATATGTCTGTAGAGTTTGATACAATTTATCATTTAGCAGCTCTTTCTCGTATACAACCTTCATTTGAAAACCCAGAAGAAACATTTAGAGTAAATGTAACTGGTACTCAAAAGGTATGTGAATTTGCTCGTAGAATAGGAGCTAAAGTAATTTACGCTGGTTCATCTTCTAGATGGCATAATCCTTATCAATCTCCATATGCTGCATATAAACATGTAGGAGAAGAAATTTGTAAGATGTATAAAAAAACTTACAAAATGGATATAGAGATAGCTAGATTCTATAATGTATATGGTCCTAATGAAATAGTAGATGGTGATTGGGCAGCTGTGATAGGTATATGGAGACGTCAAGTAAGAGATGGAGAACAAATTACTATTGTTGGAGATGGTAATCAAAGAAGAGACTTTACTCATGTAGATGATATAGTTGACGCATTATGGAGAATAGGAGATCAGAATGAAGCACATGAAGATGCTTGGGAGTTAGGTACTGGAATGAACTATTCAATTAATGAGGTATATCAAATGTTCCAAGAGAAGTTCGAAGCTGACTGTGTTTACCTTCCGGACCAACCAGGAAATTATAGAGAGACATTAAGAGAAAACGACGATAGTTTATTAAGATTAAATTGGAAACCTGCAGATAAATTACTATCTTATATAAACAGTCTATGAAGTTAGTAGTTTATACAGCGTTATTTGCAGATCCAGAGTTAGATCTTAAAGATGTTGGAAGATTCTTCCCTTTCGAACATACTAAAGGTGATGTAGAGTATATTGCATTTACAAATAGAGAAGATTTAAAATCAGAATTCTGGGATGTTAGAGTAATAGGTACTGACAAAGATAAGTCATATAGAATGATGTCTAGATTTCTTAAATGGAATCCTTTAAAAGCAGACTTACCAGAACATACTCATACTCTTTGGATGGATTCTCAATGCTATTTTTCTAGAGAGCCAAAAGCTTTAGTAGAGTATTTTTTACAAGGTAAATTTCATACAGCAATACATCATCATACAGATTTACAGAGTGCTTATGTTGAGGGTATGGTTACCTCTTATGTTTATAATAACGATGTTCCTTCTATAGTTAACAGACAATTAGAGCAATACTACGAAGAAGGATTACCATATCAGTATGATCATTTTGAAACTGGTATACTTATTAGAGAAAATAATACTAAAGCTAACAAACTATCTGAAGATATTTATAAAGAGTTAGAGGAGCATAGTATTAGAGATCAAATTGCTACTCCTTACTGTGTGTGGAAAGCAAGAAAGAATGGAGATGAAGGTATTTATACCATTAAAAACTCTTTCACTGGACATAGAGGTCAACTTCCTTTAGAAAAGTCTCAAGTGTTTTTCACCGAACCTAAACCTAGCGAAAAATTAAAAGAAGATTTAAAGAAAAGATGAAAACTTATTTAGTAGAATTTACACATTCAGACGGAACCAAAGAACAAGTTGAACTTACTACCGATAGATTAGAATGGTCTGTTCAGCAATGGAGCAGAAACAGAAGTGTGATCAAACATGAGATTATATCAGAGGGATCAGGTAATTCAAAGCAAATGCTCTTTGGTTGATATTTATTAGTATGAAAGATAAGTGGTTAGATTTCTATCAAGACACATGGAAAGGATATAAAGTTTCCTATGATGAACATCTTAAAGATGCTTCAAAGGAACTATTTAGTCTTTTTCAAGATGCTGGTCTTTTAAATGATAACTTTCCTGCTTCTAAATTTAACAAACAATCATATAGAAGTGCTTATGTTCATAATACTTATTGGAAAGATATGAAAGTACCTACTCCAATATATTTATTCTTTAAAAAAAACTTTATAGATTATCTAGATATAGAAGATAAATGTATGCAACTAAAAGTAGAAGAGTTAAGACACATTGACGAAACTTCTATTGATCAGCATTTAACTAGATCAAGAGTTCAAGGTATTATTCCTACAAAAGCAGAGAACTCAACTAAACCTGATTATAGTTTTAATACTGCTTTATGGCATACTGATATGTCTCTTCCTTTAAACAATATGGTAATGATGATATATGTAGAGGATGTAGAAGAGGGTAATGGAGAATTTGTAATAGCTGATCCAATCATTGAACTATTTGATTACAAAGATAGATACTCAGATAATAGATTTGCAGCTACATCAGGACTTATTAAGGATGAAAGTTATATAAAAGCTGATGAAATAGAATCTAATCATCTTACAGGCCCTGCTGGTACAGTGCTAGGTTTTAATAGTCATATATTGCATAGAGCAAATATACCTCATAAACATAGAAGAAGATGTATTCATTTGAATATTGAATCTGATTTAATACAACACAAGTCTAAACCTTATGATTATACTTTTCATAAAGAAGAGATAGATCAACATCGAAAACAAATTGAAACAATAATATGAAAAAAATAGAAACATTAGTTAAGAATATCTTATCTGAAGCAGCAAAGATTAATTTCGCAGGGCATTCATTTATTCTTAAAGTTGATACTAACGAAGATCCTCAAAAGAAAGGAGTCAAAATACAATTCCTTCCTACTGAGTTTGGTAGTATAACTCCAACAGAACAAAATGATATTGCTATAGAATTAGAACAAAGACTTGAGCAAGGTTTAGATTCTTATGACTTAAGAGTAGAAAGAGATAGAAATCTTAAAGATAAAACTATCATAGGATTTTTTATCTACATAGAGTACTTTGATAAGATAGTTAGAAAAGCTCTTGCAGGTCAGAATCCATCTAATGATGGAAACAGTAATGAAGATCCAGACGTGTAATGAATGCTTACGGTTACTTTGAGAAAGGAAAACTTGAATCTGAAGGATATAGATTAGTCTGGCCTTCTAGTTCATTATCGGAAGCTTCAGAAAAATTTGCAGAAATTGCTAAATTATCTCTACAGGATTTTCATCAAATTTACGGTGTTGAAAGAGTAGATATGTTTAAACTATTAAAAAATGATAGAACCTAGAAAAAGAATAAGACAAGTTTTATTTTCTATTCATCCTCTTTCTTATAGAATTAAATCTAAAGGATTAGATAAAGAAACTATGGATAAAAAATTATTTATTACAGTTATACAGCAACTTCGTAAGATAGAAGATAGAAGAGACTTTATGCAAGAAGAGATCGGAATAGATATGACTACATATGAAGATCAATTCTTTAACGTTATAGAGAATCTTATGAAGATGCACTTCTCTAAAGAACAACTTGCATTAATCCAAATGTACCTTTACCAACTAGTCCCAGATAAAGAGTGGGACGGTACCATTACTATCCAAAAAGATAATAAGGATAAAATAGTTCCATTCAAGAAATTAGAAGATGTATGGAACGTTATAACAATGGTAGGAAAATAGTTGCTATTCTAAGTATTTTTTCGTATATTTATATCTAATTTAAAAAACGGTTATATGACTCAAACTATGCAAAATATGCAAATGCTTAATTGCCCTGCTTGCAGCGAATCTACTCTACATCCTAAAAGAAAAGAATTAGGATACCATGTATGTGTTAATTGCTCATCTGCTAAACCTGTAGTAGGTATTACTACTGTAGAAGGATCAGGTGATCATACTTATAATGACATTATTATTATGGATCAAGATAGAGCTAGAGCAATCGCTACTAAAGAAGCTGAGTTGAAAGGTGGAACAGTTCATATTGAAATGTTAGATCTTGATACTGATGAAGCTGCTGTATCTCAATCATTAAAAGAAAAAGTTAATCAGGTACTAGAAGACGAAGAAGAAGAAATTGAAGATGCTTTAGATCCTAATAAGGTTCAAGAAGGTATCGAAGGAATAGATTACTAAATGGCTAGACCGTCTAAAATACTTACTAAGGAAGATATCCTTAGAGCTCAGAAAGTAACCCGTTCTAATATGGCTGCTGCTAGATACTTACATGTATCTTACAATCATTATAAGAAGTATGCCAAGATGTATAAGAATGAGGAAGGAGTTACTCTTCTGGAAGCTCATATGAATCAAGCTGGTGAAGGCATTCCTAAGTTTGCTATCTCAGGTATTGATAATATTCCTTTGATGGATGTTTTAGAAGGTAGAGTTCCAATAGAGCATTTTGATCCTAGAAAGATTAAAGCTAGATTATTAAGCGAAGGTATGTTAGTTGAGAAATGTTCCAAGTGCGGATTCTCAGAAAGAAGGATTACCGATCAAAAAATACCAGTTATTTTAAATTTTATTGATGGAAATAAAAAAAATTGGCATTTAAATAATCTAGAGTTTCTCTGTTACAATTGTTCGTATCTATATGCAGCATCACCTATTGATGAGAAACGTGCAGAGGCAATGGAGGACTACGTGAAACCTAAAGAAGATGAGCCTACTTGGGAGTTAGATGAACACCATATCGAACACCTTAAAGAATTAGGCTTGTTTGAAGAAAAAAGTCCGGGAGATGAATATATCTCTCGTATATAAAACTATTTATAGTCATGGCAAAAAAGAAAACAAATAAATTTTCCACATGGAAAAAAAAGAAGCCATTAGAAAGAAAGGTTGCTGACGATCTAGTTAAGCAATCAGAGATCAACGACAAGTTGAGAGATAAGAGTATAGGAACTGGATTCTTAGACTTATTTTAATTTAAAACTATTTTATGAGAAACTTATTATTAACTGTTGCAGTGTCAATGCTATCTACTGTTGTAATGGCATTTACGATGTATAGTCGAGAACAAGTAGAACCAATAGAAGAACCTCCGTCGAGGCCCTTGGCCTTGATAGATAATACCCCAACCATAGAAGCACCAAAAGTAGTGCTTGTTATAAAAAATCACAACAAATTTTTAGAAGACATAGGAATGAGAGAGTCTTCTGGAAACTATAAAGCAGTCAATCAATTCGGTTACTTGGGTAAGTATCAGTTTGGTAGAAGGACTCTTGATGCATTAGGATATAAAGATGTATCTAATAGAGAGTTTTTAGCTAATCCTTCCATACAAGAAGAAGCTATGTATGCTTTATTAAGTCACAATAAACATATCTTAAGAAGACAGATTGAAAAGTTTCATGGTGATACTATCAATGGAATCTATATTACTGAATCAGGTATATTAGCAGCAGCTCATTTAGCTGGTCCGGGTAATGTAAAGAAATTCTTTAGAAAAGGTTACGAATTTAAAGATGGTAACGGTACTAAATGACTAGTTACATGGTAAAATTTAGCGATTATAAGTTGGAATTTTAAGTTACTTTTCTTATATTTAGTTAAATAAAAGGTTATGGCAGAAAAGCGAGGATTAGAACAGCAGAGTCTTATTAATGAATATAATACTGCTGGTGTATTAGAAATATTCTTCAACGAGAAATGGACTAGAGTTACTACTAAAGACTTTAGATCATTTAACGGACCTAGAAGAATAACTGAACCTACTAAAGTAGAGTTAGGTAACGTAATAGTTCCTATGAGAACTTACGAATACTATGGCCCTGTTTATACTTGGGGTACAAATAACTTAGTTGACTTTTCAGATACTGGTTCTTTTGAGAAGAATGAGATCTGGGATAAAGCTAGAAAAATATCAGAGAATCGTGGTTAAGTTACATTTTGAAACAACAGAAGAATTTGAAGGACTATTTAAAAGAAAAACGCTTTCAGTTACTAGAAGTATAGTAGAAGGTGTAGGTAAGGCTATGGAGGATAGAAAAAAATCTGCATTGCTATTTCAATTAACTTTTAGTAATTGTGATAATATGTTTGAGATATCTCTTCCTCAAAGCCAATGGGTTCAAACTTTAGAATCATGCCTGCAGCATCTTCATGCTAAAGGATTAGCTGATGAACAGATAGATTGCTGGAAGCTTTTAGAAGCTGCTAAAACATGGTAGGAAATAGTATTACATTCAGAGACTTATATGATAATATAAGAGAAGGAACAGTAGTAAAAGATAATCGTCCAGATTCATTAGAGGTTAAGTACTATGAAACTACTCTTAATATGGGTTGGATGAATATGATAATTAAAACAGATCAAATAGTTAGTTGTAGTAATTGTTAATGAAGGTAGAAGATTTAAAAGACTTTGAATTTGATAATGTTAGCTTTTCAGCTAAAGATATAAGCCCTTATTGGTTTAATGAATTTCCTCATGAACCTGTAGGAGTATTAAATACTCATTATTCAGATTATGTTGATAAAACTAATACTAAAGATTTAGAGAAGCACGGTTGGTTAAATAGTGATGGATCTATAAAAGAGATTACTTATAGGATATATGAATATGGATTTAGGACTCCTTTAACCTCTGAACCTTCAGCAGTATTTTTAGGATGCAGTAATACTTTTGGTACTGCTCTAAATGAAGAACAAACTTATGTTTATAAAGTATCTAAAGCATTGAATCTTCCTTGCGTTAATTTAGGAATCCCAGGTGCTTCATTTGATCATAGTTACAGAATACTTAAGACTTTTTTACCTGTACTAAATCCTAAGTATATATTTTGTTTAGTTCCTCAAGCCACTAGAAAAGAAGTTTATTTTGATTCTACTATAAACTCAACTAATCGAGCGTATGGTAATATGAAATCAAATATAGTAAAAAGTTTTAATCTTAATACTGGAGGGAAGAAAAAAAGAGTAGATCCTCTATTGAATATAATAAGGTTATTACAGAGATATCTTCTTCCTACAAACGAATTTCAATTAACTAATTACAATAGAAATTTAGATGCAATAAAATGGTTATGTAAAGATTATAAGTTCATCTATATACCTATGAGTAATTATATGAATAAGCGAGAATATGGTAGGGCTAGAGATTTAGCTCACTTTGGAGAACTCTGGCATGATGAATTAACTGAAGATTTTTTGAAAAAAATTAGTGAATAAAGTTGCTAGTTACAATTATATTTACTATATTAAGGTATAATATAAAAAAGGTTATAAATTATGAATGATGTAATGTTAAGTTTTGGTAAAGGTTTAGATGGGTACCTTACTAAAGATCAAATTAGAAACTCCTCTCCATTAGTATTTGCAGATGCTCCTACTAACCCAGACGTTAGTGATAAGTATCTTTTTGTTAATACTGAAACTATTATTGACGACCTAGAAAAATTAGGTTGGTTACCAGTCCAAGCTGCTCAAAGAACTAGCAGAAAAACTGAGGGAACTATCTTTTCCAAGCATATGGTTTCTTTCCAGAATCCTAATATTAAGATTACCTCTAATGATGGTGATGATGCTTATCCTAGAATCTTATTAACTAACTCTCATGATGGTATGCAAGCGTTTAAATTTAGCGTTGGTATATTTAGATTAGTATGTAGTAATGGATTAGTTGTAGCTGACGAAAAGTTTAGTGAGTTTAAAATTAAGCATAAAGGTTATACTTTCGGTGAGCTTAGAAATGTAGTTAAGCAAGCTGTAGAAGATCTACCTAATAAAGTTCAAGTAATGAATGATATGAAAAGTAGAATCTTAACTGAAGATGAGAAGAGAAAGATGGCTTTAGATGCTATGCTTATCAGAGCTGGAGTTAAAGAACTTCAGTATGATGAAGAGACTATTACTGATATTTTAGATCCTAAGAGAGATGCTGATAAAGGAAATGATCTTTGGAGAGTATTCAACGTTATTCAAGAGAAGATTACTCAAGGAGATTTCCACGCTGCTTTAACTGGAGCTAAAGTTAGAAAGGTAAGAAAGATCAAGTCTTTTGAAAAGGATATGAAAGTAAATAAAGAGTTGTTTAAGTTAGCAACTGCATTAGTATAATGATAGAATTTTTAAAACACCTAATTGGAATCTGTGGAGAGCATTGGCACCCGAACTTCATAACCTTAGCTGCCGGCTCTCCAGTATTCCTAGCTACACTCCACTACATAAAATGTAAGTGTGGAGGAATATTTAATCATAAAAAAAGTTGTAATGAAAGAGAAAATTAAAGATTTTTTATTAAAGTATAATGCTATAATCATAGCATTTATTCTAATGATGTACTCAGTTACATTAGGACTTTCTGGTAATACAGAAGAAGCTCAGTACTCGGCACACTGGCCAGGTACTATTTTATTATTTAGTATAGCAATTAATCAAGCATTACGAAGATGAGTTTTGGTTTCTTTTTAATGGGAGCAGCTTTCTTTGCTCTCTATGTTTGGTTTACGCTCTGGATGATATTCGATCAGAATAAGAAGCAGAGAGAAGAAGGCAATGGTACTCAAGGGTACT
>Ga0163109_10001140_pt1 | contig 21157 bp, 12 predicted proteins | sample CRUFie1St13metaG_FD_108704 | JGI IMG/M metagenome (GOLD analysis project Ga0163109, IMG submission 108704) | Marine microbial communities from the Costa Rica Dome - CRUD Field 142mm St13 metaG | ecosystem: Environmental > Aquatic > Marine > Oceanic > Photic zone | place: Costa Rica: the Eastern... | reverse complement strand
TATACACATTATTATAATTAGCTTCTTCATTCTTTAATTTTAATTGTTATATCATGTGGCGCATATTCGTTGCCACCAAAATAAGGGTATAAATAATATCTACGTATTAAACCCCAATTACCTTCAGGTCTTCTACGTACAAATGTAGTGTCGTTATCTATTACTATTACATAATAAAACGTTTTTATATCTATTGTAGCGTTATAAATTACATCTGGCTCTATAGTTCTTATTGTAGCAGAGCTATGTCTACCTTCTTCATGTCTTAGCCAACAAAGCTCTAGCTGCTCGTTTAAATATCTCCAACCTAAACGTATAGAATATTTTTGATGACGCAAACCAAAATCACTCATACCGTATATTTTATTTACGTCATGTTGATTTTCTGGTATTTCACTAGTATATATAGCTGACTCATCTAAAATAAATTTAAAATTTATTCTTGAATTATCTGGGTGGTTTAAAAAACTTCCTGAACTATGTTGTCCAGCAGGAATAGTGTAAACTCTGAAGCCAAGATCATCAACTTCTTTTGCACATGAAACTAATAAAAGAAGTATCAAGAGTTTTTTCATTTATCTACGAACTTTATTTCTTCTAGGTTTAGATTTAGTTTTTGTTTTTGTTGTCTTACTTTTTGTTTTAACTTTTTCTTTTACTTCTTCAATTTTTTCGTTTTCAATACCTAAATTATATTGACTCCAACCTAAAAACATTAATACTCTTTGAAAAGCAGAATTTTGGTTATTAAAACTTTGTCTTGCGTTTTGCACTTTATTGTACAGTCTATTAACAGGAATATTTGTAATACCTTCTACGTAATTAGTCACAGCAGACCACATTGGGTTGTCTATGTCAAACGTTTCCATTTCTTTAATTATTTTCTTATTATAATTTAAAGTTTTTTCTGCATTAACTAACTTTCTTGCTTTAATACCAAGTGGTGGTGATAAATTAAACATTTCCATTATAACAGCGCTTTCATCTGGATTAAAAGTTTTACCTCTTTGCTCAGCAAACTTAATACCCATGTTTTTTAACGTAGAAATAACAGCACCTATCATACCAGATCCTCTTAGTATAGAGTCAACACTACCATTAATTAATCTTTCTCTTTTCTTTGTAAAAAACTCTTCGTCTTCTTTGTTGTCATCAAACATTGCTGCAAATAAAGCTGTTTGTAAACTATAAAATATCGCGTTCTGTATTGCAAAATAATAAGCTATTCTTGAAGCGTTAGATATATCACTTTGGAGTTGCGTGGTATTTGGTGGTGTAATTCTTCTGTTTTTAATATCTAAAAACGCTTTTTTACCTAATCTATTAAACTGAGATGTTACATTTTGAAAAGCTAATATTAATCTACCTATTGGAGACGCTTGTTGTTGGCTAATCATATCAGGCCTTGCAGACTGCTGTGTCGATTGTGTTATGTTTTGAAAATCAGTAAAAGCTTTTGCTTCAGCTTCTTTTTCACTTAAACCATCTCTTTTATACTTGTTTATTCTGTTTCTATAATACATGGCACCACCAGTAGCAATTGCAATGTTATCACCAATTTGAGTAGGTAAAAATCCTAATTGTAATAATTTTCTTATTAAAGTTCTAATCGGATATTTAGATTTACTAATAGTTTCTGCAAGCTCAGCACCGTTAACATCTGTTTGTATACCACCTCTTCTTTGTTTAAGCATGTCTGAGTTAAATATAAAAGCCCAATCAGTCCAATATTGAGTTTGATTTGCAAACGCTTTAGCAGCTGCAAATATATTGTTGTCAGAAAAATTAATATAATTTACTAATGACATTTGCTGTAACACTGCTGATCTAATATTAAAAAACATAACAGAGCCTACAGCACCGTTTATGTAATTCATTAATCTATTAACAAGTTTATTGCTACCAGAAGGCCTGTTTCTACCAGTTTTAATCCTGTAAAGCATATCTTCTAACGCTTCTCTAACACCTTCTCCATAACCAGCCTCTATTTTATTTAAATTTTCTTCAGAAAATACTATTTCAGCATTTTCATTAAACTCCGCAAAAAACTGAGCCCTACCAACTCTACCTGTAGCGTCATCTAAATCCATACGTATATCTCCTGACTCCCAACCATCTGTAGGATCTACATAAGTTTTTTGTCTCGAAATAACATTTATCGCTTCAGCATAGTTTACTAACGTAATATCTTTTTCAACTAATTCAACTAATTTTTTTTGATCTACAGGACTTAAACCTGGTACTTTGTAGCCGTGTTTATTCCATAAATAAACTCTTATAGCGTCTTGGTATGTAAAATCACCATCTGGTGTTTTCTTTGCAAACTTTTCTTTTACGTTTGCAAACTGTTTGTTTAAATTTCTATAATCAGTAGCTATTGATTGTCTAGCCGTATCATATTCTCTATTAGCTCTGTTTAGAGGTCTAATTAAAGTTTTTTCTAAAAAGTCTCTATGAGCATCGCCTTTTCTACCTTTACCCATAAAATTATACAATAGCCCTGCAAAGTCTTCATGTGATGGTGGTATAAAAAATCTATATTTTCCTTTATTAGCGCCACGCTTTCTAGCTTTTGTTCTTTCAAAACGTTTAAAAGACTCGATACCAGTCACATCCTCTAGTATATCGTTAAAATCTTCATTTATAGTGTTGCTAAATTTAACTTTAGCTTGTTGAATTTTACGTTTAACATCAAACTGCTCAAGCATATTGTCTACAGCTTGTACATTTTGTAAAGCATCATCAGCAAAATAAAAGTCATTATAGCCTTCACCAACTTTATCAGCTATCCATAACGCTTTTGCTTCAGGCGTAGAATTAGCTAAGCCGGTAATATTTTCTAAAGGTATATTTAAGCCATTAGCTTTTAAAAAATCAAATATAGCTTTTTGAGCTTGTGGTGGCCTTGCAGTTAATACAAACATATTTTCAGGCCCAAACTTACTTTGTAATTTTAAAGCTTTTTGAAACAGCGGCGCTATTTTTCCTTTTACAACTTTATTAAACTCTGAAAAATCAAATGTATAATCTTGCTCTAATAAACTTTGATAATCTCTAGCATATTCTTCTGCGTTTAAAGTGCCTGTAGTACCGTCTGGTGCAGTATATTTAACTAAAGATTCAGTAGTAGCTAGCGTGTCGTCAAAATCTAAAATAGTTATACCTTTGTTTTCTTTAATTAATCTAGAAGCGTTAATTGATTTACTGAATTTATTTGCATTATCTAAATTTTTAGAGAAAGCAGGTGGATTTCCTAAAGCTTCTAAAATACTTTGTTCAGTAATAATACCAGAGTTAGGTGTGTTTTTAGGTTTTCCATCTAATCTAAACTGCAAGCCTATTTTTATATTTCTAAACTTTTGTTTACCCCGTGTTTGAGAGCCTGTTGTACGAATACTAGCATATACTTCAGTATTTACATCTAACATTGGCAAGCCTTTAAATATAGAAGTTGGATCTAATCTAAAAGACCCAAAACCAAATAAGCTTATAGATTTTACTGCGCCAGCTTTTTTAGTGCCGTAATGGTTTTGTATAATTTCTATACCAGCTTTTAACACGCCTAGCTCTTTGCTTTGCAAGTTGTCTAAAATTTCAGCAGGTACAAACTCTGGTTTTCCTTTAACAATATTACCGGTAATTTGCTCTGCAAACTCTGCGTCACCTTTTTTATAACCATATTTTTGGTTATACAAGTCTATTTGTTTGTTTATAAATTTTGTTTTAGTGTCTAAATTTTTAGCAACTTTTTTAACAAAACCTTTTAAACCTTTTATACTGTTGTGCACTTCGTTAGCTAAAGTAAACGCGCCACTTTTAACATTAAAAGAGTTAAATAAAGTACTACCCATAAAAGCTGTTAAGCTTTTTTTTATTTCGTGATTTTCTTTAACACCTAAATAACTAATAATAGCATCTGCGACACCTCCTGCTTCTGTAGAAACTAAAGAGTCAACTACAAAGCCTTTAATATTTTTAGCAACTTCTTGCAAAGTTTCAGAAAAAGCTTGTTCAAAAACTCTACCTAAATCAATAAGCTTTACTTTAATACCACTAGAAGTTATATAAATTCCTTTAGAGTTTCTGCTGTTAGTTATTCTTTTTACGTTTCCTTTAAAAGAATTAGAAAACTTAACATGGTCAAAACTTACTTGTTCGTTAGTGGCATTTTCAGCCGTGTCAGACAATGTTCTAATTTTTGCTTTAATAATAGCTTCTATGTTGTCAGAGTTTTGCTCAATATAATTATCAACAGCTAAACTAGCTTTTCTTTTTGCAATACGTCTTATTAAAGCAGTTCTTCTTTCATTTAAGACACCACCTTTAGCTTCTAAAAAATATCTTATAAACTCACGTTTGTTAGTAGTATTTATTTGTGTTGATTTTCTATAGTTACTAACTTTACCTGTAACAGGATCAATATTTTTATAATCTTGTACACCTGTTTTTTCTTGAGTAAAAAACTTTTTATACGAAGTTCTTATAGTTTTTATACCTAAGCTTTGAATAATCTCATCATACTCTTTTCTAATAAAAGCTTCGTACTCAGGTGTTGGTTTACCTTTTGATATTTTTGGTATTATTTTAGATAAACCAGCTCTTATATCTTTAAGTACAATTTTGTCTATTTCTTTTTGTGCTTGTTCAAAACTTATTTTACCGTTATTAAAATTATCTAATATGTCATTTACTTCAGCAACAGTTAAAGCATCAGCTAAACCGTCGTCTAAGTTTACGTTAAAATCTTTTAGTTTTCTAAGCTTAACATCTTGAGCTTGAGTTTCTTCAGTTAGCGTGGGTGTATCAGCTATATCTTTAACATCTGGATCGTCTAACTTTGTAGTTCTTTTTGTTTCTGCAGCTTTAGTAGCTAGCTTTTTAGCAGCAACCATTTTACCAAATCTAGCATTAGCAAATATAAATTCACCAAAACCTTCTGGACCTATAATTGATCCATCTGCTCGTTTAGCGTTAGGATCAAAATTAACTAATCTTTTTTTAACAGCCTCTATGTTTTCTGTAGCCATTTCTGAAGAAGTTGATCTACTTCTTATATAAGCTTCTATAACAGGTGCTAAATTTTTACCGTCAAAAACTCTTTCAATACCAGCTTTTTTAGCTATTCTAGGATCATTAAGAACATTGTAATAATCTTCTTGCGTTTTAACATTTTTTGGTATAAGCTTATTTATTGCTTCAAGAGGAGTAGTTTTTGATCCTTTTTTAATAGGTTTTTTGTCTTGACCTTTTACTAATAAATCACTTGTTAAATTAACGTCTAAAATCTTAGTACCCATAATTTTACCAAGTAAACCTTTTTTGTTTATGCTTTTGTTGTACGTGCTTAAAAAACTTACAACATCTTTAGCTGAATTAAGTTTAACTTCTCCAAAACCAAAGCCAGTCATTATATCTTTTACTTCGCCTATTAAACCTTTTGAATTAATATCTTTTAAATTAAGTTTTTGCTTTGACATTAAATCAGAAAACACATTTAAATACTCTTCTAATGCGCCTTTTTTAATATTGCCATTATCATCAGTGTAATTGTCGTCAATTCTTTCTTGAACTCTTTTTGCAGCAGCAGGGTTGTTTTGTTGCAAGTAAGACTTCAACTCACTTACTAAAGGCTGCATAGACTTGTTGTCAGTTTTAAACTTTCTTGAAATCATATAATGTAAAAGCTCGTGACCTAAAACATTAGTAGCTTGCGCGGCAGATGCTACGTTTTTATTAATGTATATAGTTGCTTTACCATTTTTATTAGCTATAAAAGCGCCATCAGAATTTTTAACACCTTTACCAGCTAATTTTACAGCGTCGTCTATTTCTTGTTGAGTTGTTAAAACTGTTATATCAAGATCTTCTCTATTTATTCCTTTTATTTTATTAAGTCTTTCTTCTATTATCTCAGAAGCTTTAAGAGCTTCACCTATAGATTTTTCTATTTCAACATCTAAACCGCTATATTCTTGACCAAGTATATTTAAATTGCTTTGTATGTAATTTAAGTTTTCTTGTTCTGCGGCTTTTTGAGATGACTCTGAATAATTATTGTTACCAATAATATTCATATTTGCATTTGCTTTATCTATATTTTGAGCGTAATTTTTTAACTCTGTTTTAGATAAGTTTTCAAAAATATCATACAAGCTATTTTCGTGTTCAGTTCTTTTTTTAACTAATTTATTTATTCTATTTTCAAAGAATTTTTTTTGTGAATCAGGAGCGTTTTGCAAATCTAAATTTGTCTCATGTATATTTTTTCCTATATTTAAATACTCTTGTTTCCATTTTTTAGGAGCTATAGTTTTATATAATTGTTGGTTGTCTCTTGGTCTTATGCTTCCAGCTCCACCGCCAAGGCCTCCTAATATAAAAGCAGGGCCTATGCTATTAACTACATTTTTAACAAGTTGTTTTGTGGTTACTTCATCTCCATATATTTTCATGTCACCCGTGTCTTGAATTATAGAGTTAACACCTTCTGTAACTGCTTCAGCAACACCGCTACCTAAAGTTTTGCCAACAAAATTTAAAACGTAATTAGACATGTATTCATTAACAGTTTTCAAAGCAGCGCCACCACCAATCATATTGTTAATACCTCTAAAAGCTTTACCACCAATATATTCGGTAAGCATTTCAGAACCGCCAGCCCATAAAGAATTTGCTATTACAGCATTAAGCGTTTGATCAGGTCTATTAACTAAATCATCTTTGTATTGGCCACCAGCAGTAGAAATACCCATTATAGCACCTCCAACTAGAGGGTTTGCAATACTCATTATTATAGACGGCGCAGATTCAGCAGCTCCTTCTGAAGCTATTATAGCCGCTTCTTTATATCTTTTTTGCCTTATTAAATCGTCAAAGTCTAAAACATTTCCTTTATCATCATAGTATTTAGTATCAAAAGCATTTGAAAAATCATAATATTTTTCTAAAGCAGCAGACAAAGGGTTTTTGCCATCAGCTATCTGCTCTTCTCTAGACATGCCAATTATATTTTCGTATGTACCTTCTAAAAACTCAAAACCTTCTCCAACAATATTTGCTGCACCACCTGTAAAATTCATTATATATGGTAAAGACCATTTAGGCAAGCCACTAACGTCAGAATAATACTGCTTCAAGTATTCTCTAGCAGCTTTTTCAGCTCTAGCGTGCTGCTTTTTATTAGCTGCAACTCTAGCACCTAAATCACTCCCTTGTCTAACGGAAGTAATAACCGGATCGGTATTGTCTAATGTGTAAACTTGGCTGTTATTTTCAATCATATTTAGTATCTAGGTAATGTTCCAGCTTCTTTTAAAATTTGCTCTATATTTTTTATATCTAAAGGCACCATTTCTAAATTTTTAGTCAATGCGTCTTGAATTTTAAGGTCAATATCTACTACGTTACCCTCTTTGTCAGTAGCTGTTCTTTTTACGTAATAGCTGTAACCACCAGTGTCTGGATCTTTTTTCTGAAGAAACTCAAAGCCACCACCTTTTTTGTTTAAGTAATTTACAACTCTATCAATTGCCGTTGTAGATATATTTCTGTCTTTTACTGGATAACCTTTTTGAGCTTCGCCCGCTTCAAAATTGTTTAAATCTTTAATTTCATTTTCTATTTTTGAATATGTGTCTAAATAGTTGTAATAGGCAGCTGTGCCTTGAAAACCTTCACTATACTTAGGAGCAGCGTCATAAGCTTCTTTTAACTTAGTCATGTTGTAAGTTTTGTAAGCTTCAATAACTTTATTAGGATCTTTAATAAGCTCGTCTTTGTCTTTATCTTTAAATTGTTCATTTAAAAACGTGTCATCAGCTAAAGCATAATCTAAAGCTCCTTTAGGTCCAAGCTTTTGAAATAAAGAATTTATAGCTATTGTATGCGACTTTTTTAATTGATCGTATGTAGAACCTTTAACTGTAGACCTGTGTTTTTGAGCAGCCTCTACTAAACCTAAAAACGTTTGTTGCCCTGTAAAACTTTGTTTAGCAACAGCAAAATCAGACCAAGACTTTGACGTGCCTTCGCCATCAGTGTAATTAAACGTACCGTCTTCGTTTAATGTCATCGAATCATATATACTACCGTTTTTTAAATTTTCAAAAGTTAATTGATCAAGCTTTGAAGTAGCAGGTGAAAAACTAGGATCATCTAATGCCGCTTTTCTTTTAACAGCAATATCTTCTAAAGTAGCGCTTAAATTTTCAAACTTACTACCAACTCTATTCATTGTTTCAATAGCGTCTTTATATCTTTGGCTTTGTGGATTTATACCAGAAGCAACAATTTTAGCAGCATCTGTATACTCTTTTTTATTATCAGCAAGATATTGACTTACTTTACTTCTTAATTGCTCAGGCACTTTGTCAATAGCAACACCAGCTGGCATAGCAGCAGATAAAGCCGCGGTAGTAGCTTTGCTTTTTTCTAACATACCACTTACGGTTTTATCTATAGAACCAACTAAAGATTGAAAACCACTTTGTTGTGTTTTAGGTGTAGTAGCACCTGATTGTCTTCCTAGTTTATAAAAATCTATTGCCATAATTTATTTTTTAACCTCCTATTTTAAGTTTTAAATTATTAAATCTATTTGGATCAAATTGACCTGTTTGTTGAGAGAATCCAAAAGAACTAACGCCACTTGTTGAAAAGCTAGGAGTTGTCGGTGCCACGTAGTTTAAACCAGAAATACTGCCTCTTTGTAAAGTCGTATTAGGAACATTTTGCGTTAAATCTGGAACTGTGTCTCTACCTAAAAACGTGTCCATGCTAAATCCGTCTTTTGTAAATCCACCACCTGCAGCAAATCCTTGTAAACCAGCGCCAAGTATATCACCTACACCACCCATAATAGCTTGGTTTTGCGCTTGCATGCTAGCTCTAAAATCTCTTTTAGCTTGTTGTCTACCAGCTTTTAATTGCATTAGATTCATTTGTCTTTCTCTTTCATTTTCTTGTCTTTGTCCCTCTCCAAAAGCTACACGTGTTCGAGCTTGCTGCTCCATTTGTTGTACGTTTGCAGCGCCTTGAGCACGTAGTCTTTGATTAGCCGCTTCTTGCTGTCCTATACTAGCAGATATTTGTTGTCCTTGTAATTGTTGTTGATTAGCTAATGCTTGAGCTAAACCAGCTATACCACTACCACCAGCAGCGCTTTGCAAATTAGATAATAAATTAGCTCTAGCCTGAGCAGCTTGTTGAGCTTGAAACTGTGCCTGCTGTTGATTAACTGTTAAATCTTCAAATGTATTTTCAAATGTAGTTGGCAAATCTTGATAAGGATTTGTTATTTCTAAAGATTGTAAATCTTTTCTAAAGCCTTCGTATTGCTTTTGAGCTCTTTCATTTTCTCTTCTTAATCTTTTTCTTTCTTGTATACCACCAATAATAGATGTAGCACCTTTTATAACCCCTAAACCAAGAGCTACAGCGCCTATGAATTTTGCCGGACTTTTCTTTTTACCTACTGGCATAATATTTATTTTTTATTTATACTTATTTATAATTACACTTTTTATGTATTATTTACTACTTTCAGATATTTCAGAGCCAATAGAAAATAACTCTGCTTTTTCATTAGAATTATTTATAAACTTTACTTCTGCATAATAACCTTTAACACTTTTTTTATTAAATTTATTGTTTTTTAAAAAACTTATAAAACTATTTACGCTTAAAGAGTTTGAAGAAGGATTTACAAAATTAGAATCATCAACTTCTATAGAATATAAAAGCTTAATTGTAACAACGTCGTCTAAAACAAGAGGATCGTTTATTGTTACGGATCCTGCAAGAGTAAAGTTTGTTATTTGCACGTTGTTTATAAAAACATGTATTTCTTCAATATTAGTAGGTATGTATTGACCTGTATATGTATTAAAAACAGGATCAAACTCATTGCCTATACCATCTGCATTATAGCTTATTTCTCTATTTAAAACATCGTAATGCCTGTTTATTTTTACTACACCGCCAACGAGCTTAGGATCTGATGATGTTTGGTAACCACCAACTAAACTAGTATTGTTGTAATAAATGTTATCTTTTATTTGTAAAGACACGTTTATTTGATTTTCAAAAGCTAATATTATCATCTATATATTTTTTTACGATACACCTATTTTTATAAAATCGTCAACTTGAAGAGTTGTTGTAAAGTCAGTATCACCCATTTTTGTTAAAACAATATCGCCAGTTAAAGTAACAGCGCTACTAGTGCCTTCTACAGTTAAAGTTTGACCTGCTTCTACTGATTTAGCTGCTGATAAAGTTAAACTATTTGATCCAGCGGCTCTTGTTGTTATACTTGTATTTGTTTCATCAACGTCAATACCAACACCTTTTATTATAGTAGTACTACCGTCTTGTATAAAAGAAGCATTATCTAAAACTAAAGTAGTGCTATTACTACTAGCGCTAGCAACAGTAACCGTTAAAGGTGTTAGCGAAATTGCTAAATTAGTAAATAATAAATCAGTATTATAAGCAGCAGCACCTAAACTACCACCACCAGTAAAAGTAAGTGTAGAACCATCAACGGCACTTCTAGACGTGCCTATTGTTATTTTTTTATTAATAGTATCAATAGCTAATATTTTATCGCCACCTGGAAATCCACTACCTGTAACAACCATACCTACAACAAGATTATCTACAGAGTCTAAAACAAAAGTTTTACTACTAGACGTAGCGCCGTTTACAGTTTGAGTTTTAGTAGCCTCAAAGCGATCGCTTAAAAACTCTTGTTGTTTTATAATAGCGCTAGCAGAAGTTGTAGTAAAAGTCCAACTAAAAGAAGTTTTAAATCCATTGGGATTTGTAAAGTTTCTTGGCCTTACTATAGTAAAAGTATTAGAACTGTAATCTACACCTAAACCATCTAAAATAGGAGAAGAAGCATTTACTGTAATAGTTGTGTCAACATATTGATTTATAACTATTGATTTAAATAGTTTGTTAGTAAATCCTTCTGTTATATCTTGTCCGTAAGTTACGCTGTTAGAATCTGTGTCATAAACTATATCTTCTATAGCAAGCTCTGTGTCATTAGCAATTGAAGCTTCTAATAAAATAGTATAAACGTCATTACTAGATATTGTTGGAAATATAATATTATTCTTATAAAAACCAGAGTTACTAAGCTGTTGAGCGTTTAAACCTGAAACTGCTTTAAAAGTTAAAGTAGCTCCAGAAGCTACATCTACATTTTTGTTTAAAGTTATTGTTTGTGAGTTAATACTTGTTACTAATACTTCTTCAGAGATACCACTACCGGTAACCGTCATACCTATTTTTATATTAGCATTAGCAGCTGTTATATATACAACATTACTAGTGCTTAAATCAGAAGTAGCCGAGGTAGTACTAAATATTTTATTAGTTTCAAAAGTACCTGTAATAAAATTATAAAATTTACCAGCGCTGTTAGTTATTTTTAAATCAAATACAGCATTAGCATCACCTTGAATAGTAAAAGGTCTTGTTGTAGTCGATTTTTGTAAATCACTTTTTAGTATATCAAAACTGTTTATAAATTTCATATTAAAAATGTTTAATTTTGATTTCCTGGACCACCGCTTTGAGTGTATGTACAACTACCATCATTAACATTAGCAGGCTCGTCCCAATTATCTGCATTAGCATCGGTACACCCAAGAATTAACTCTAAAGTTTCTTCTACAAGCTCTGTATGCACTACAGCACCGGTATTATCTTCCCAATTAAAATTTAAACTAACAGTAACATCTCCTTCGTAATAAGTATTTCCTAAAGTATTGTAAAGAATACCTATTATACCTCCTCCTCCTGATGTAAAAATACTTCCAGGATAATCATAGTATACTATTGGATTGCTAGCATTACCAAAACTTGTAGTTTCAACAAAAGGAACGTTATCTTGATCTAAAATAGGAACTTCTATAGTACCGTAAAAAGTACTAGGCCTAAGATTAGCTGAAGAAGTGTCATCAATAAGAACGCTAACGCACTCATTAAGTGGATCTCCATTTACATCAGTTAAAGAAGTAATTATTTCTATTCTAGGTAAAACATAATTTACTGGAGGTGGCGGCGGTGGTGGTGGAGGTGGTGGTGGTGGTGGAATAAAATCATTAGCTGGAAAACCTATGCCTTGAAAATTAAAATTATTAGTGTTAATTACTGTCATTTTATTTACCTTTTATATAGTTAAACCACTTGCCTTCTTTTTCAATAAACTCGTTTACATCGCCCTCGTCTTGGTCTGTTTTTACATAATCACTAAACCAACCTCTTTTATCTTGTAAATTATAATAACCACTTTTTACGTCACTTGTTTCTTTTACAACTCTTGATTGTGTTCCTTCGTAATTTAATGTTTTGTAATCCTTTATACTTCCACTAACATCATTTAATAAAACTGTAACGCTAGAATTATACTGTATATCGTAAAAATAATTATATTTATTATTAGAATCGTGCTCATACAAGCCGCCTTTATCAAAAGAGTAATACGTGTTTGAAGAGCTTAGCGCAAGCTCAGGTGTATAAGATTTAAAACTTGACCAGCCGTTTACCTGCTCTTTATATGAAACTGTTTCTTTTTTATCATCAAAAGATATAGTGACATTATATTCTTTATTGTAAGCGTCATAGCTACCTATAATTTTATTTGCTAATTTAAAATTATCTCTAAAATAATTTGACATGCCGTATTCCGATATAGGCGTTAAACCGTCCATTGATAATCTAAGAACAGCACCTCTTTGTTTATCTGTAAAATAAGCTCTATACTTTTCATAAGCAAAAGACTCTGGGTTTTTAGATATGCCATAATCTCCAGCAAAAGGTATTGATTGGCCTAAAACTCTGTCTGTAGCAGTTAATTGAGGATTACCATCAGCATTAAACAAAGCATCTTTATTAGCTAATATTCTTAAAACTTTATCTTCACAAAAAACTACTAAATCACTATTTCTAGTATAAAGTTTTTGTATACTACCATAAGTTGGATTTAAATCTTTAGTTATATTTTCTGCAATAATAAACTCATTAGTTCTGTTTATACTACTAGTAGAGTTGTATATGCCAGAAAACGTTAATCTATTAGATACAGTTTCTTGTTTATACTCACCATCAAACTCAGCAGATACTTTAGGCCCGTTATCAATTGTTGGCGCGTTAAAATCATCTTGTATTCTATCAGACTCAACGCCATTTCCAAAAATAAAACAATTATACCATTCTATCGATATTGCATCGCCGTGCCTAGTAGCTACATCGTAAGAGTCGCTTGCTTCGTGGTATATTTCTAAACCTTCATCTTTTTTTGGTTTTGTTTCAAAAACAGCTGGGTTTTTAGTTAGCTTTACAGAGCCGTCTCTTTCTTCAAGATATTCTACAAAGTTTATAGATACAGGGTTTGTGGCTGAAACTTGATTTATTGTATTTGATCTTGGATCAAAAGTTTGATTAACTATTTCCTTATCTAGTTTTAATCTCCAAGTTCTTCTAAAGTTTTGAGGATAACCGTAATAAGGAATAAGTTGTAAGTTACCAGTAAGTACGTCAATATAATTAAACGTATCAATAATTTCTACGTTTGTTATTGTGTATAAAGTTTTATCTGGATCATCTGCAAAATAAAATCTTTTTCCTGCGTTTAAATTTTCAGTCATTGTAACTTCTTGGTCTGTATAAGAGTTTGAAGTTTCTCCAACAATCCACCCATCTACATCAACTGTGTTTACTGTACCACCAGGAGCTATTGGTATTCCTGAAAAAGCAATATCTATGTAATAGCCGTTTATTCCGTCATTTGTGCCATCACTATTTTGAGCAGGACCTTGTCTAAGTCCTTCAAAAGGAAGTTTATCAATAAACCATTTTGGTCCATCAGGATCTGTAGTTGGAAGTGGAGTTCCTTGTAATCCAACTGAGCTTTGAGCATCTGTAGACGCGTCTAACAAAGAATAAGTACCTGAGTTATTTCTAGTAGGTAAAGTGTTTGCGCTATTAATATTACCCCAATTGTTACCGCCAGGTTGTGTAAACTGAGGAACATTAGTTTCTGTAAAATAATACAAAGGCTCTTGGTGTATAATAGCCATTTCATTTGGATCGTCATTAAAAGTTATTACATAGTTAGAAGTATTAAAATCTTGATTTATTTTAACAAAAAATTTACCATCAAATTCAGGTTTATTTTTTATTTCTCCTTTTGTTATTTCTAAAACTATACCATCTTTTATAACAGGTATGCTAGGTGTAGAGCTTGTATCTTCAATAAAATTAACGTCAGTACCAAAAATTCCTTTTATAGTTATTATATAACCACTTGGATTTAATGTGTCTTTAATTGCGCTTGTTATTTGATAACGATTTGAAATAGAATTTGTAATTGGATCAGATAATACCATCTCTAAGTTGTCAGCGTTTTCAATATCAGCATAGCCACTTGAGAGTATTAAATCAGAGTTAACTCTAAATACACTTTTACCTTTTATTGGCGTAAAAGTGTAATCGTTAAATAAAAGATCGTCAAGATTAGAATCGTGAACGAGCTCACCAAAACTTTGTCTGTCTGTTTTTATAAAGTCTGGCGCTTCGTTTGCAATAGCTAAAACTTTATATTTGTTAGGTGTTTCTACGCATCTATCAGACCCGTGTGCTTTTTTAAGATATAAATAATCTTCTTCGTCAATTTTATTTCTATCTGCAGATATAAAAGAAAGCCATATGTTACCATCTTCAGCGTTATACCATCTAGCTAAAGGTAAATTATAGTATTCTGAAGAAGTTTCTTTTATAAAAAATTTAAAAGTATCAGCTTCATCAGGAGCTGTTGATGTTATTGAAGCCTTAAAAAAACTAGGTACTTTAGATTCTGTAATTGGTAAATTTATTACAGCATCTTTATTTGTTAATATAGGCGTTTGTCTACCGTATTTATCTTCATATACAACGCCTAGCTGATAATTTCTTAAAGTTTTAATTGAAGGAACTCCAACTTCGTCAACAATATTAATACCACTTGCAGAATAAGAAAAGTCTAAACCAATAGACTCTTGTAAATCTATATTTTGAGTATAATTTCCGTATACAACTCTATTGCCAACTACTTCTTGAGCTAAAGCTTTTTTAGGTACAGAATCAAAACCTCTTAAAAGTTGATTTGAAGCTACTATTTTGTATATAGTGTCTGATGTTATGCTATAACTTCCAGTTCCAATACTACTTATAGAGGCACTAGCAGGCGCGTCCCAAGAGATATCTTTAGGCGTTAAAGAGTCTACAATATAAACAGCTGGAGAGTTTGATTCTTTGTATAATAAATCTATACCTACAACATCGTGAGGTATTTTTTTAGATTGAACGTTTGCTTGATTATCTGTAAAGTCTTTTGTTACAAAAGCTTCTAACTTAACTTCTTTTAAGTCATTTCTCATACCTAAATTATAACCTCTAACTGTGTCTGCTGAATAAATTGACGGATTAAAAGCAACTCTTGTAAAAGGACTAAACGGAGAATACTCACCGTCTATATATTTGTACCTATACGCAAATCTTGGAAATTTATTTTCAAATAAAGTTTCTGTAGCTTGTTCAAAATTTACAACCCAAGCTGAAAAGTTTGGAGTTGTACTTGTTTTTATATTAAGTATTTCGGCTTCTACATCAACATAACCGCTAAGAGCATTAGTTTGATCTGGCGCAACTTGAGTTCCTACAGCAGTTATTTTTAATCTAATATCATAATCAGAGTTATAAGAATATTCTTGATTAAAATTTTCATTCAACTGATCAATTAAAGCTAATGGATCTCCATCTGTATCAAAGCCTATTTGATTAGCAGAAACTGATTTTAATTGTATAACAGTAACTCCCGCAGTTATATTATAACTTCTTTGAGCGCTAGAATTATGTATTCTTAAATTAGTTACAACATCACCTGCGTTAAGCAAAACAGTTGGGTTTGAAGGATCTGTAAATCTATGTCTTTTTTCTACTCCAGGCACATTAAAAGAGCCATCTGGAACTAATTCTAAATAAGGAGCTCTTAATGGCGCTCTTTTTATTACAGTAACGTGCTCTTCTTTCATTGCAACAGTAGAATTAGAATAACCACCAATAACATTATCTATAAAAGGATTATGAACTACAGTTTGTGTAGCAAAATCTGGTGTGCCTAACATACAATTTTTTATATTTATTTTTTTTGGCTCATTATAGTTATCTGTCCAAAATAATAAATCTTCTATTATATTTATACCAGTTATTATGTTGTCTTGGAAATTTAAAGCAGAGCTTAAAGTGTCCACTAATACAGGCTGTATACCGTCTTGTTTAGAATATCTTAATATATAATCATTGCCTTTGTTTTTTACAAACCAATAAAAACAATCGTTTTTTTCATCTGATATAGCGCCAATACAAACAGCGTCATTTAGTAATAAGTTTTTATTTGAAATTTTTGTATTACCAAGTATATTTGTTACAGCACCAACGTCAGACCCTTCAGACGTAGAAACTCTTATATTAAGAGCATCTCTATATTGACCATTAGGTACTAGTCTTTCATCAAGGTCTTTATTCATTTTACCTTGAGAAAAATTGTGCTTTATCTCCGGCATATATTAATGTTTTATGTGCTTAGATTTACCTCTAAGTATTTGAGTTAATTCTTCTAATTTTAAATTTGATAATCTTAGTTTTGCTTTTCTAATTGCAGCAAATTTATCTTTTTGAAATCTACGAACTATATATTCTGGAACATTAGATCTTGTAGACATTATAGCGTAAGCAATAGATTTATACATAGCTTCTTCAGCAAATTTATGAACTTGCATTTCTTCATCTGTTCCTAAACCATCGCTTATATATTTTATTACTAAAGTTTTACCAGACAAAGTTGAATTAAAAAATATTCTACCTTGTAACTCGTCTATAAAATAAGTACCATTGTCTTGCGCGTGTTGAGGGTCTACACCGTATCTACGACCTTCCGCATACCACCTAGTATCATCTTCGTAATCATCATGAGTTGTTGTGCTTGACGTGTGGCTTTTAAATTTACTATATGTATCTGACGCTTCAACAAGATCGTTTGAAAATATAGCTAACTCGTCAGCACCAAGGCCAAAAATATCAATATCGTTTAAACTTGCTGTATCTAATGTTATTGTTCCTCCGTTTCCACCACCTGCAACTCCAGCTGTAATAGCAGTTATTTTAGTTCCGTATGGAAAATATTTATTAAAAATATACATGCCAACTTCTAAGTCTGAAGTTTGATCATCTAAAGTATTTACTATTCCTTGAGTTGAGTTAGGAGGAAGATGTGTGCTATTAGTCAACACTAAAGTTGTAGTGTTTGCAAGTAAGCTTGTTATTGCTTTGTAATAATTATTCTGATGCGTTATAACAGTAGAGTCTGGAAATCCATCTTTATCATGATCTAAAAAATAAGTGCCATCACTATTTTGTTTTATAGGAAATGGATTTGAAGTTTTACTAGTAGGATATACTATATGCTCTATACCAGAATCATCACTCCAAGCAAACTTAACATAGTTAACATAATCTTGTGGTAAAGGTAGAGATAATGTAGGTGGAACTTCTACTTCTATAGATTTAATAGATTTTAAAGTATCAAAACTTAACTCTTGTAAAGCTCTCATTGCATGAAACTGTACTGTTGTTTTTTTTACTTTTGGTATTATATTGTCTTCACCAACATAAGCTATAATAAATTGATTTATTATCTCTTCTAAAGAAATAAATTGATAATTACCGTAAGTTTTTAATGAATTAGTTGCGTAGTAATCTCCAGCCGATTGATTTAGTAATCCCATTTATTTATTGTTTTTCTTGTTGTATTTTTTTAACTTCTGACGCTTCGCTTGCTTGATATAAAGTGGCATCTTTCAACACTATACCTGCTAGTGATAATATTTTCATAACTAAACTAGTTTCTTCTGAAGTGTGTAAATCAAAATTAACAGTAACACTAGGGTTATTAATAGCATGTTCACTTATAACGCTATAACCCCACTCTACAGTTATTGGTTTTATTATATAGTTAACTTCTATGTCACCACTTTCTATGCCTGAAAAGACAAAAGTTTTATTAAAATCTCTATATATAGGTCTATTTGATGTAGGTTTTAATATTAAAGATTTTTCCATTAAAACCATTTCTTTTTTACTAACTTGCTGTATTTTATTATTGTTAAAAAACAATTCACCTATTCTATAAGCATTACTAGGGTAGTTAGCAACACTGTTTACAACGCCAATAGTTTCTTGTCTTTTAAATATACTGATTTTTTCTTTTAATAAATCAAGCATATCAGAGTATTCTGTAGAATTACCAGGAACTCTACTAAATTGGTTCATATCATAAAAATATTGTTCAAATATTTCCATTTGAGCTTGATTAGCAAATAAATTAAACTCTTGTGGAGTTATATATCCTCTTTGCTCTTTGTTAGCTATTGCTAAAACTCTTTGATATACTGTATCTATATTTACCATATTTCTTTATTGTAGTTTGCGATCGCCCCGTAGAGCGACCGCTTCTACAGTTTGATTAATTTAATCTTTTTTCAATTTGTTGATATACTTCCATACCTTCATCTGTCTTAAACCAATGCGCTAAAGCAGTGTACGGGTGCTCGTCAAATGGAACTGTCATTATAGGTCTACTGTTAGAAGCCCATAAAAAGTTTCTTTGATCATGACTTAGTTTTAGTATACCAAACTCAGTAGCTTTAATACCAAAGTTTCTAAGCTGTACATTATCATCAGTAGCTAATTCTAAGAATAAAGAAGGATTATTACGAGCAAATACTAGTAAATCTCTTTTAAGCTCTTTAGAACTCATCTTAGATACTTCAGAACCTTTTTCTACACGCATAATTGCTTCAGCCATTTCAATATCCATATCTCTAGCGGCAAGTATTGCATCGGCTTCCATTTCTAATACTTCTATTTCGTCAGCAGCTTTTTCAGCTGGCTTCCACTCGTAGTATATTCTATCTTTATGTGGGTGATATAAAGAAAGTAACTTTTGTAATACTGTTTTATTTTTAGGAACAAATAAAGCTCCATTTCTAAATATAATGTGAGCTAATCTTTGGTCACCAGTCATTTCATCTACAAATGAAGTTCTTTGATTTTCACAATATTTTAATTCTCTTTCATATTGTTTTGTCTCGTCAAACCAATAAACTCCAGCAGATTTTAACAAATAAGACAAAGGTTTTTTATTTCCTTTTAAATAATAAACTCTATCTTTTACTTCCCACTTTGGTTTTGCAGGTTCAGCTTTTTTAGGTTTTGATGTTTCAACAACTGGTGTTTCAACAATAGGTACCTCTACCTCTTCTATTTTTTGTTTTTTTGCCATAATATAATATATAATAAAATTAATAAAAAGAAAGGGTCGAGGCCGAAGCCTCGATCCTTAAAATAATAAGTGCTTACTTCATTAACATGAAATTGTTAGCACCTTGAGTAATTAAACATCTTTCAGTTAAGAAGTGTAATTGCATTACATCTAAAGCAGATGTAGCAGCACCAACAGAACCAGTAACCCAAGTTTTCATTCTTCTGTCATCAGTTTGTGAAGCTCTATAACGCACATGTAAGAAAGGTCTCTTCATGCTTGCACCAACAGTTTGATCGTAAACTGAAGATACACCAGCAGGAATCATAACCCCTCTAATTGCATTAACAGTATCTCTTTCGTTGATACCACCTCTTGTAGATTTGTCATTTAAGTATCTGAAGTCAGACTTGTAGAAGTCATAAGAACCTCTTCTGAAACCAGTAAAACCTAAATTTAACGCCATGTCTTCAGAGTTGTTGAATACTCCGTAAGAAGTACCACCAGCTCCGTAAGAGTTCATTGAAGCTAACATATCATCAATAGCTAAGCTAGTTGATCTGTTAACAAACATCATGTACTCTTCAATAGCACCTTGCTTGTCAAACTCAGCAAGTATTGCATCAAACTCAGCTAAATCAGTAGAAGCATTAACACCAGTTACACCAGTAGTTATATTACCTCTCGACTCAATAGCAGCAAATAGACCTTCAGTACCAAAAGTGTCTCCAGAAACGTGAGATCCTAATTGCGCATCAACTGTAGATTGATCAGCATCACCTTTAATAGACTCAAGCATTGCCATTTCAATATAGTCAGTAAACCTAGCTCTTGTATCAGCCTCAGCTTTTAGGTACCATAAGTAACCTGATTGTCCGTTTTCAGCAGACACTTCAACCCAACCAATTCTAGAAGCATCAGATCCTGAAACTTCGTAGTAATCTTTCATTATAATTGGCTTGTTAGTAAAAGACTTAAACTGTGGCTCGTTAGCAACAGATCTACCATCAGTTCCTTTTGCAAATTCAGAACCATAAACTAATATAGTTGCTGAGTCACCAGAACCAGTAGCTAAACCAGCGTTTGTACCAGTTGGAGTTGCGTTACCAGCGTCGTATAAAGCTACAGCTACTTGGTCGTTAGATATTTCAGTAACTAAACCTCTAACAGTAGCGTTAGCATCAGAAACTAATACTTGGTCATTAACTCTAATACCGTGATCAACAGTAGTTGTTGAAACAGGATTGCCATCAATGTCAGTATCAATTTCAAAAGTAAGACCATTGTTAGAACCAGTAATTTGATTATCACCATTCGCAATGTGTCCTTTGTAAGATAAATGTAATCTACCTTGTTCAGACCAAACAACTTGATCAGAAGTCATAGATTCTTCAGCACCTACTTGAGCTAAGAAACCTGAAATAGTTCTCGGTCCGAAAACTTCAGCTTCTTTCTCCATTAGGTCTGGTAAATATTGTTGTGCCCAGTCATTATTACCGGACGTAAAGTCCAAGTAGTTAGTTTGCAATGCTTGCTTAGTTGGAGCAGCAACGCTGTTTAACGATGGACCATTTGTAATTGCCATAATTTTTTAATTTTAAATTAGTTATTTATTTTTAATTTTAAACTTAAAAGTTGGAGAAGTATCATCGTTAAGCACCCTTACTTTAGGTCCACTTGTGTTATCGTTTGAAAATGCTTGCCTTGGATCCATACTTACGTTTTTAGCCTTAGCAACACTTTCTTTCATAGCATCAGCTTTACCTTGCTCGTAAAAATGCTTAG
>Ga0163109_10001138_pt1 | contig 21158 bp, 20 predicted proteins | sample CRUFie1St13metaG_FD_108704 | JGI IMG/M metagenome (GOLD analysis project Ga0163109, IMG submission 108704) | Marine microbial communities from the Costa Rica Dome - CRUD Field 142mm St13 metaG | ecosystem: Environmental > Aquatic > Marine > Oceanic > Photic zone | place: Costa Rica: the Eastern... | reverse complement strand
CCAAACCTTCTTTAAATAAGACCTAAATTTTTCTGGTCTTGATGTTATGACTCTTGCATTCATCTCAACAATTCAATAATTCCTGTATACATCAATCGAGATAAAATGATTTTATCGCAGAGGCAATCCTTATAATATCCTCTGAGGTTAGTCCTGTATGAATCGGCAGCCTCACTATACGAAATGGAAGTTGTTCAGTGAATGTAAAGTCCCCAATTTTTTTTCCAACAGACAGGCCCATAGGTGATGCATGTAAAGCACGATAATGACTATGACACTCTATACCATGGTCGCCCAAAAAATGGATTAACGCCTTTTGTTCTTCAGCATCATCCACAATCCAAGCAAAGAGATGACCATTGGATAACATATTCTTAGGAGGATAGACCTGTCGAGCAATTTGTCGGGCAAAATCTTCCAAATGGTCCATGTAAAGTCTAGACAGCTTTCTGTGATGGTCTAAAACTTCTGTCGCACCCTCTAGTTGCGCAAGTAAAATGCTTGCTGACAACGCGTTCATCGCATATTTTGAACCCAAGGTGTGCCAATCGTAAAAATCCACGGAACCCCTTTCAAAATCTGTTCGATTCGTACCATTATGATAAATCTGCGCCACTTTCGAATCCTCGAGATCCGATGAGACTAAACATAGTCCACCATTCACCGAGGTGATGTGCTTGGTAATATCAAAACTTATTACACCATAATCACCCAAACTTCCTAAAGCGTCGCCATCGAGCCTTGACCCAAAACATGTGGCTGCGTCCTCAATTAAGGCTATGCGCTGATCTCTTGCTAAGTCGCGTAGAGCTATTATTTCTTGATGGGAAGCACATGGAACACCTCCATAATGCATAATCATAATGGCCTTTGTTCGAGGTGTTATCGCTTGTCGAATATAGTCTAAATCTGGGCCAAAGGTTTTCCTATTTGCAGGAACAAATATCAATTTCGCACCACGTCGAACAAAGGGATTTAGGGCACTTACAAAGGTGAAGCTTGGAACGATAATCTCGTCTCCTGGCACAAATCTTATACTGTCTGCTGCCATCATGAGTCCTGCCGTGGCAGATTGGGTAAGGTAGGCCTTGCCACTTGGATACCAGCTTTTAAGTTTTTCAATACAACCTTTTTGAACAACATTTGTGCGAAAGTGTTCGTATTGGCCATTCAGCTTTTCAACTGCCGACTGATAGCTGTTATTCGGTCGAAAAATTTGAAATGGAATTCGTGGTGTAGATGACATGTCTTAGTTGGCAAAGAAAATATACATAATTTAACGTTTATGGTGCCTACAATTCATGGTATCCTACCCTATTCAGTATAGCAGATTATGTACAACATCACACACATCATCAACACCATACATCCCGAGGAAAACGCCGAACTATATAAACGCCAATCCTTAACGATTGAGAGTATGCGACTAGCCAAAAAGTTTTGTACGCAAAATATTTCTCTTGCGGCCATTCAGTATGCCAAAATTGATGATGGACTGCCCCAAGAATTTGACCTGCTACCCCCCCTAAAGAGGAGTGTCCAAGACTTTGTTCCTGACACATCTAGAAAACTTCCTTTAATTCAGGAGGTTTTGTCGCGTGCCGAAGAAAATGTTGAAGGTGATTTTCTAGTCTACACCAACCTTGATATTATCCTCACACCGCATTTCTATTCCAGTGTGGTCTACTACCTTAATCAAGGTCACGATGCCCTAGTGATCAATCGACAGAGGGTGTCTCAAGCATTAGAAAATATAGAAGACCTGCCGGCGATTTTTGCCGAAAAGGGGATGATCCATCCAGGATTTGACTGTTTTGTCTTTAAACGCGACCTTCTTGAAAAGATAGACATGGGGAATATCTGCCTAGGAATTCCTTTTATTGGGGTTGGGCTCGCCCATTGGGTTTTTTCGCTGTCAAAAAATCCGTTGTTTCTTGGAAACTCCGACATGACAAGGCATGTCGGCTTGGAAGTTATGCCTAGTATTGATCCTATTTTATACAAACATAATCGGCAAGAATTCCTTCGATTAAAGCAATACATTCCCTGGAAGGACAACTTACATAAGTTTCCCTATTCCTTGCGGCCCTTTCCTAAGAACCTTATACAATGGGGAGCAAACCCAAGCTTATCAACAAAGGATTTTATTGAGTGGAAGTCTTGGGGGCTAGGTAGAAAAATTCGTTTTCACTTCAATCAGCTACGATGGAAACTTTTAAAGTAACTACGCCGCCAAAGTAAGTGTAGACTGTTTGGGTGTCGAGCGATTTTCTAAACGCTTCAATAGGGAGTCGATATATCTGCAATCGGAAGAATAACTGGGGTGTTGAGGATAAAGAGAGGCCTTGGCTTGGAAAAAATGAAGGCGAGCACTTGTCCAGTCCCCCTGGTCGTAGGCAATTACCCCTAAAAATGCCCTAGCTTCAAACTCGATATACATTCCCTTGGATTGCGCGCTTAGGGCAACCTCTCGGGCTATTTTCTTTCCCAAAAAAATATTACCACTATTGACTAGAGCACAGGCCAAAGAAAGACGAGCATTAAGTTCTTGAACATGATTTCTTTGAAAAGAATTATTTAGGTTTTCAGCAGGGTTTCCGATAAAGGTATGTGGGGAGGTAAAAGAAAGTGTGGCTTGCATTGTTATTATTTTTTCACAAAGTAAACCACACAAAACACCGCCTATATGTGTTTTAGTCGCTGGGAAATTTGAGCGCGTTTTTTGCTCTTCTTACCTAGTATTCTGCAAACGCGTTAAGCCCTGTTGAATGCGCGTAGCTATACTTTCCCTCAAAGAAGGGGGAGATAAAACCTCGATTTCTGGGCAAAACCTAAGAATATCTCCCTCTAAGTCTATGGTTGGATATACCACCAATTCAATATCCATAGAACCATTGCCCTCTTTAATAACACGCTGAGAGCTGTGCAGAGGATTATTGCGCATATACCCTTGAACCGCATTATCATATACCCTTAACACAACCCTTTCCGGAGTGGCATCCATTCTATATATGCCATAGGCATGGGCGTAATGAGCACGTGCATTAAAATCATAAGGAAAGGTAAAGGACTCGGACTCTTTCACGTCCAAATCCTTTATTCTATCTAGGGCAAATGCATAGCTTTTTTTAGCATCATCTTCCTTAAAACGACCAATTACATACCACATCTGTCGCCATTCTTTAAGCAAAAGAGGCTCTAGGTGTTCGTGACGCTTAGGGTCACCCGAAAAACTATGGTAGGTAAAATCTATTCTCACCTGCTGCTCTACTGCCCTCAAAATAGGTTGAATCAAATCTAACCCTTTGTAATTAGGACTTTCCTCAAATTGGATCATTTGGCGTCGCTCTTCAATGGAGTTGGTCACCACACCATCCAACACGGTTTGAATTTTAGCAACCACATTCGCAAATTCATTGAAAATAGGTAGGCTATCATATTGTTTTAAGATGAGACCCGCCATATCAAGGGCATCACGATCATCACTTGAAATGGGCAGTTTTGCAATGGAATATTGAGGGTCCTCGTAGTAATATCCCCCGTATCTTCGGCTATAACGAATGGGTGCATTATAATCCAAACCTTGATCAAAACGCATGGCACTTAAATCCTCTTGCAGTGTGCGCTCACTTATTGAATCTTTAAGCTCCGATCGAAGTTTGTCAAGAATATCCTCTTTATTGGGGTAGGGCTTGGAGGTGTTGGTTAACATCTTGTCGATGATCTTATATCTAATTGCCGCGTGCTTATTTTTAGGCATTGAAATCTTTGGTTTAAATTCACGATAAAATAATCAATATGTCTAAAGTACGTCCACTGTTCTTCACGTTTCTATTGGTAATACTCAGTACGGGAACCCAATACAGTTTTGCCCAAATGAATGAAATAACGAGACAGTTGTCCGCAATACCTACCGAAGACATTGGCGACAATAAAGATCAATTTGTCTTTAGCCTCGGTTTCAATCGCCTATCACACGATCTTGCTGATTTCACTCCATTTTGGTCTTCTCTTGAATTGGGTTATAACCTCTATATAGACATGCCTCTTGGACCAAAAGAAACTCCTTCTAAGTTTAGCTTTGCTGTTGGGGGTGGGTTGCTTTGGAATAACTACTTCCACAACGGGAGGTTTGTGCACGATTCTATTGGCTTAGCCTTTCAGGAAACCCCTGATTTTGGAAATCAAGACAGCCTACGCCGAAGCAAGCTAGGAGTTACATACTATAACCTTCCCATAGAGCTCCGGTTCAGAAGCAACCCATCTAGCGGGGGCGTAGCCTTTAAATGGGCTCTTGGCTGGCAAACAGGATTTAAGCTTCGATCCTATCAAAAAGAAGTTCGTCAAGACAACGGAAATTATAAAGTGTTTCGAAGCAACCGATATCGTGACATTAACTTTTTACGCACCGGGCCTACAGCAAGAATAGGAATTGGCGCAGTCAATATTCAAGGTTTTTACAGCCTTACCGGCTTGTTTAAAAAAGATCGGGGACCCGCCATGACACCGTGGTCTGTTTCTCTCTTTATCAGTGCCTTCTGATCAGCTAAGCAGATTAAACACCACATAAAACCCCAGGGACATCCCCGCAATCCCTAGGACCCAGCCAATGATTATTTGGCCAAGGTCATGTGCTCTCAAATGAAGCCTGAATGCTGCAGACAGCGCTGCAATGACTACACTTAATATAAACCACGAAAGCACACTTATGTTGGAATATGGCGCTATATGATACACCAACATGACTACTGCTACTGAACTTGAGGCATGAGCACTAGCTTTCCAAAACAGGGTCACAAGTAACAGAAGAACCAGGGTAAAAAATATCCCCAGAAACATGGCCTCAAAAAGAGGGTTGTGATGGGTTAGAATTTGGATTTCCCCAATAACTGGATCCCCTCCTTTTCGCATCATAAAATATGCCCAAAACATAAAAACGGAGCATGCTACATAGGGTAAAATTCGATCGCGACGGTCCTGTAAAAAAACAGATTTCACCAATCCTAAGCCCCAGCAAATTAGAAGGGTAATAAGGGGATAAATGATGGTAAAGATTCCTGTGACAAGTAGAGGCACTAAAAATCTGTCTGTGCCAAAAGGGTACCTAAAAGGGGAGGTGGCCAAAATGATGTAGGCCATGAGCATGGGTAAAAAAATAGGATGAAAAATGACCGATCCTATTTTCGCTAATCCGTCTCTCCAGGATAAGGCTTTATCTGCCTGATTTTTATATGTGATAGATGTTTTCAAGGGAAAGGTTTCTATAATTCTTTACGCAATCGCGCTACCGGAATGTCTAATTGTTCCCTATACTTAGCAATGGTTCTTCGAGCGATATCGTAGCCTCTTTCCTTCATTTCCTCCATCAACTTTTGATCACTTAGGGGCTTACGCTTGTCTTCTGCATCAATGATGTCTGAGAGTTCACTTTTAACCTTTTTGGATGAAATCTCTTCTCCATCGGCCATGGTCATTTTTTCAGAAAAAAGCGCTTTTAACTTAATCGTACCAAATTCCGTTTGGACAAACTTGCTATTGGAGACTCGACTTATCGTTGAGATATCATAGCCTGTCTTTTCAGCAATATCTTTTAAAATCATAGGTCTAAGCTTAGCCTCGTCGCCTGTCAAGAAAAAATCTTCTTGGTAAGCCATTATCGCTTCCATGGTAGAAATCAATGTGATCTGTCGTTGTCGAATAGCATCGATAAACCATTTTGCCGAATCTATTTTTCGTTTTACAAAAACTAAAGCATCCTGGGCGGATTTAGACTCTGGCTTCGCTCGTTTTTCAGCGTCTAGCATTTCCTTAAAGCTCTGACTAACCCTTAACGTGGGGGCGTTTCGAGCATGTAGTGTAAGACTTAAGACACCGTCATTGTTGGTGATTTTAAAATCCGGCGTGATGACCTGATGCGTCATCAACCCCGCATGCTGAGCAAAACCACTCGAGGGTCGTGGATTAAGTTTAAGAATTTCTGCTTGAATTAATTTTAACTCCTCGTCGTTGATGCCTAGCGCATTAATCAGCTTGTCATAATGCTTTTTAGAAAACGCATCAAAATGTTCCTCTAAAATTTCAATCGCTTCTTCAACGACTTGCGTACTAGTTTTTCTTCGCAATTGCAGCAGAAGGCACTCTTTGAGGTCACGCGCAGCCACTCCAGCGGGATCAAAAGACTGGACTAATTCTACCGCCTTCTCTATTTCTTCCTCTGTAGTTGTTATGTTTTGCGTAAATGCAAGGTCATTGACAATTGCAAGATTGTCTCTTCGCAGATATCCATCCGAATCTAGACTTCCGATGACCTGCTGTGCTAGAGTATGCAACTGTCCATCTACCTCACGAACCCCTAATTGCGCATCTAAGTGTTCCGAAAAGGTCGTAGAAGCTGCCACTGGAATGGCTTTGTCGTCTTCGGTGCGTTGTTTAGCTTTTGATGGTTTTCGTTGTAGATAACTGTCTTCGTCAATATATTCTGCAAGCTCTTGGTCTATCGCCTCCGAGCTCTCTTGCTCATCTTTACCTTCCTCCAGGGCTGGGTTTGCTTCAATTTCGTCACGCACTCTTTCATCTAAGCTTCCCGCAGGAAGCTGTAGAAGCTTCATTAATTGTATCTGCTGTGGCGATAATCGTTGAAGAAGTTTTTGTGATAACTGTTGTCGAATCATAGAATAATCAATAGCAAAGTTATACCTTTCTGTCGGTCTAATAATTGAGCACACAGAATAAATGAAAAATACATTTCAAACCATCCACTCTTTAGAACAACGCGCCGAAGGAAGTATTGTGGAGCTTCGGGGTTGGGTAGCAGGTCGAAGAGATAGTAAAGGCCTTTGTTTTGTCGTATTTAGAGATGGTAGCGGATACTGTCAATGTGTATTCAATCAGGAGGTGCTTGGGGAAGATGTTTTTGAACAAACCAAACGGTTTAGTCTTGAAGCCTCGCTTATTGTTCGTGGAAGCCTTCACTTTGATGAGCGACAAGAAGGGGGTAAAGAAATACAAGTTCAGTCCTTCGAATTCGTCGGCATTTCCGAAGAATACCCTATTGCAAAAAAAGCCCATGGAACTGACTTTTTGTTGAGCCAGCGCCATTTGTGGCTTCGATCTAAACGACAGTGGGCAATTATGCAGATTCGAAATGCCACTATTTTTTCCATTCATAAATTTTTCCAAGAAAGAGATTTTGTGCAAATGGATGCCCCCATACTCTCCTCTAATGCTGCAGAAAACTCTACAGAGCTTTTTGCCACTGAGTATTTTGACAGGTCGGCTTTTTTATCCCAATCGGGGCAACTTTATGGGGAGGCTATGGCCATGGCACAAGGAAAAATCTACACCTTTGGTCCTACGTTTCGAGCTGAAAAATCAAAAACTCGACGCCACCTGACAGAGTTTTGGATGATGGAGCCAGAAATGGCTTTCTACGATTTGGATATGAACATGGATTTGATTGAAGAAATGTTGCGATATGTAGTTAACGACGTGGTTAAAAGGTGTCCTGAAGCATTTCGCGTTCTAGGGAGGGATATTGATCCCCTCTTGACTGTAAACGAAACCTTTCCGCGTATATCCTATGATCATGCAGTTCAAATTCTGCGCAGTGAGCTTGAGGTAAATGGAATGACCGCTAAATCATTTCTGGAAGGGACCATTGAAAAGGAAATCCAGAAGCAACAGAAGGTGGCCCAAGAAATAGAGGAGCGTGAAGCTGCTGCAATGGATATGAATACTAAAAAAGGAGTTCGGAACTTTAATCGAAGCAAGGCAGATTCTCTGAAACAAGAGCTCAAACAAATAGAAGAAAACTTGCGCAACTATCCTCAGTGGCTTGAGTCAGCTTCAAACTTCACCCATGGAGAAGATTTTGGTGGAAGTGACGAAACCGTGCTTACCATGCTTTATGGATGCCCCATAATGGTATATCGTTGGCCGAAAGCTATTAAAGCCTTTTATATGAAGGTGGATGAGGACCACAAGGACTATGCTAAAGGCGTTGATGTACTTGCCCCTGAAGGCTATGGTGAAATTGTGGGCGGAGGTGAACGAGAAACCGACATAGACTACCTCTTAGAGCAAATTAAACAACACAACCTACCTCAAGATGGGTATGAGTGGTATCTGGATTTAAGAAGATATGGGAATGTGCCCCATTCCGGTTTTGGTCTAGGACTAGAGCGTTTGCTATGTTGGGTTTGTAAATTGGACCATATTCGAGAAGCCATTCCCTTCCCAAGAACAAGTCAACGCTTAGAGCCCTAAATTTGGATATAAAGACACTTGCTACAAAAAGAGGCCATCCTTTACTTTGGATAGGAATCTTGTTTGTCCTTTCCCTAGGCTTCAGATTGCCCTTTGTCCTTGTAGGATCTAGTTCAAACTTGTGGATAGAGGCCCTCGACATTGTGCATGCAAATAATACGGCCTATTTAGAAGATACTCATAGTTCACTTGGGCAACCCCCCATGGCCTTTTGGATCCATGGTGTTTTTGGAAAGAATAGTATTGGCATAAATGCCCCTGCAATACTGGGATTTAATCTTTTTTTACATGCCTTATCTGGTGTACTAGTATACTTGACAACGACGCTACTCTGCCTGAGAAAAGGGCTTGGTTCTACATATGTTCCCGCCATTGTGGCCACCTGTGTTTATTTCTTTCTGCCCTCTACTTTGTGGTTTCAAGGCTACATATATGGTCCCGAAACCCTAGCGCAAGTATTCTTTATTGGTTCTGTCTACACGAGCCTCAAACTACTTATGCGGAAGCGATTTGTAAGCTTTAAATATCTTTTTTGGTATAGTGTTTTGTTGTTCTGCTTTACCCTAACTTCTTGGTTTGGATTTATTTTTGGATTAGTAGTTGCGCTGTACAGTCTGTACCGATGGCAACGAGACCGAAATTATGCGCATTTTGTTGGGGTAACCTTGCTCACCTTACTATTGAGTATCATTTTATTAGTTCAGGCGAAATACTATCAACACGGGGGTATAAACTTTATTGACTTTATGAGCCAGAAGCTCAGCGACCATAACTCCCTAAATCGAAATGACTTCCTTTTAGGAATACCCAAAAACATAATAACAAGTATCGGCAATTATGTTTTACTTCTCGCCCCCATAGTTCCCTTGGCCTGTATTCTTGTCTATTTTGTGATGCGTAATCGTGGGATGAAATTTGTTTTCACCCGCAATGGCCTTAGGTTTTTTGGGCTTGCTGCATGGCCGGTGATAAGTCTTCATATACTTTTGTTATCCTATGCTTCTCAAGGTTTTACTACACTTTACATGGCTTACTTTTTTTCCGTTTTAGTGGGTATTTTTTACAACAAGTTAAACGCTATCAGACTCTTGCCTATAAAAACAAGCATTATCCTCCTTTTGCTTTGTCTTGGCACATCATTTATTACCCTTCAAGCCCTGTTTTTTTAACTAGGCTAAAACCTACTGCTGGGGATAGGGGCTTTTTCGGAAAATTTCATCAGGAGGTGTCTGAAGAATAGTCTCCACCGCACTATACCCCCCATTTTCTGTAGCATAAGCCCTAACAATCTGCCAACCTAACCACTCACCAATTCTGTCAGGTGCATTCGGAGCATCTCTGAGATTAACCCATCCCAAATTAGGAGTTCCTGCTCCAAGGCCTAAAGCTTTTTGGCGTAGAAATTTTGATGTAGAATTAAGATCACATGCCCACTTGGGATCATTAAACATTTCCCACAAGACGTATTCATACTCTCTACACCAGTCAAGGGAAGTCTTCGTGTAGTCTATAAGCTTATGATCTGGCCACTCTGGTAGTAAACATTCTAAAAAAAACAACCGCTTTCCCGCTTCAACCATGTTTTCTATAAGGGGCGTGGCCGGAGCATAGCCCTGCTTAAATTTCTCCATGTAAAGCGCATTGGCAACATCTAGCGGCAGATTATTACTTGGGTGGAACCCATGGTCCAGAACATAGCGCTTTAAATAAATATTTTCATATATCTTCTCGGCCAAGTACAGTTCTTCTAACGAATTACTTTGCTTAGCCTGGTACATTGTTTCCTCATAGTCCAAAAAAGCAGGAAGCGCTTGTAAATAATATTCAACGTTAATCAAAAATATCCCCGTGTCTACCCCTTGGTCTTCAATATACTTCACCCTCGAAAATCTTGGATATTCAGGAGGAGTAGGGAATAAGCCGTTACCACCTTCGCCGGGATATAGCCAATCTCTATAGACACTTGTACGGTATGCTAGCTGATAAAAAGATTTTGATGGGTCCGAAAAATAGTGGTTATAATATTTCAATAAATTTTCCACCCTTTGGACTTCGCGACGGTGAACTTCATCTATTTCCTTATCTAAAAGCGCAAAAAAGGACGTGTCACCAGCCCCTTCCAAGAAGGCCAAGCCTTCAGGAATATCGTATATCACTAAGGAAAAATCTTCTTTGTTGGGGATGGGAGCATTCCCGGAATTGGTGGAAAACAACAAAGTATGAAGGGTTTTATCAAGGCGGAGACTATCCACAATAACCTGTTCCAAATCAAGTTCTTCCTCGTCGAGGTATTTGGTATTTTCATTACTTGTTTGACAGGACAAAAAAGAAAGGGCCCCTCCAAACATCAAAAGTAGAATACGCGGTAAACTATAAGACATATGCAACATATAAAATTGAAATTACTAAGCAGTGTACGAAGATTAAGCGTAACATTGAGTTTTCTTTTACTCGTCACGCATTCCAACGCTCAAGATCGAATACCTATTACTTTCGGCCTACATTTAAATCCAACACTACAAATTCCTGGAAAAAATGGAGCCCTTACTGAAACCAATGGCAACAAAGCGGGATTTAATTATGGACTCGATGTTCATTATCAATGGAAGCCCAAAATGGCCTTTACGGCAGGCATTCATCATGCGCTAAATCGCCTTGACGTAGATTTTAACATAAACCAAGGGCCGTATGCAGAACTTGACTACGATGTTCGTTTTCAACAGGTTCGTATTCCATTGGGGTTTAAGCTCCAAACCAAACAGCTTGGTTATATGCAATATTATGTACATGGGTTTTTAAACCCAAGTTTTACCGTTCAAGAAAGAATCGCTGATTCCACAAATATTTTTAGCGATCACAGACCGAGAGGTGAGTCTAAAATAATTCGACCCGCTAACCTTGGATTAGGTTTTGGCCTAGGTTGTGATTATGAAATTTTTCCAAGGCGATTTATCAATGTCGGACTAAGGTATGAGAACAGTCTAATCAATCACTTCCGAAAGACAGACCAATTTGTGACGTTTGTTCGTGGAAATCGGGTTTCTATGCACTATCTAAGTCTGTTTTGTGGATTTCGATTCTAACCTTTTATGCATCTTCGACTAGCACAAATTAATCCCACTGTAGGGGACATCGCGGGAAACTTAGAACTTGTAAAAGAGGCGTGGAGAAGTGCGCCCCAAAGAACAGATCTTGTGATAAGTCCAGAACTCGTAGTTTGTGGCTACCCCCCTCTTGATCTTTTGAATGAAGAATCTTTCATTTCTTCTTGTATGGAGGCAGTGCAAAAGCTAGCCGCTGAATTTCCAGGCCACCCCCCCCTTCTTTTAGGTTGCCCATGGATTTTGGAAGAAAAACCATTTAACGCGGCCGTCCTACTGCACAAGGGAAAAGTGCAAAAAGTCTTTACCAAAAGATTTCTTCCCAATTATGATGTCTTTGACGAAAAAAGATATTTCACCGAAGGACAACATGAAACAGTACTTCATCTCGAAAATGGACTTTGTCTGATAACTATTTGCGAAGACCTATGGGCCTCTAACCCAGGACAACTTCTACAAGAGAGTATGTACTCAGCCTCATCGCTATCTGCAATTATTAATTTATCCGCCTCTCCGTTTGCCTACAATCAACAGCAATACCGAGAGCAGGCAATTGGTAAGTTTTCAAAGGAGGCAAACGCTTTGGTAGCCTATTGCAATCAAGTTGGGGCCAACACTGAACTTATCTTCGATGGCCGAAGTGGACTCTATGGAGAATCTGGTCCTATAAGCCATACATTATCATTTACAGCCGAATGCATTGATGTAACCCTACCGGCTTCATCAGATCCTTTGCCAACTGGCCAAAAATCAAATGAACCTAGTCTATGGGAAAAGGAAGTCATTAATGCACTTATTCTTGGTATTCAAGACTACTTTAAAAAACTCAACCTAAAACAGGCCCTCCTGGGATTATCTGGTGGGTTAGATTCAGCCTTAGTGGCCTACTTGGCAAGTAAAGCCTTGGGTGCAGAGAATGTCTTGGCCGTTCTTATGCCTTCTGAATACTCTTCTAAGCACTCCATTAATGATGCCTTGGCACTGGCCAAAAACCTGGGAATATCTACTAAAGAAATCCCCATAAAATCAAGCTTAGCCACTCTAACAGATGCCCTTCCTGCGAAACTTTCAACGTTGACTCAAGAAAATCTACAAGCACGCACACGAGGCCTTTTGTTGATGGCGCTAGCCAATGAAGAGAACCGAATTCTTTTAAATACCAGTAACAAAAGCGAGGTTGCTGTGGGGTATACCACAATCTATGGTGACATGTGCGGTGGACTTAGCATTATAGGGGATGTTTGGAAAACCCAAGCATACCAATTGGCACACTATATCAACAGAAATCAAGAAATAATACCCAAAGAAATTCTTTTAAAGCCTCCGTCAGCTGAATTACGCCCAAATCAAACCGACGCCGATGAGCTTCCTGATTATGAACATCTTGATCCGTTTTTAATTGAAATTATTGAAGAGGGCAAGACTTTGGCTTCTTGCCAAACCCAGACGTTAAGTGAAAAGGACCAAGAACGAGTTTATCAACTCATAGAGCGCTCCGAGTGGAAGAGGTTTCAATCCCCCCCTATTCTTAGGGTAAGTGATAAAGCCTTTGGACAGGGTAGGCGAATCCCTATTGCCAAAAGGAGATCTTAATCAACAAACTCAAACTTGTTTAAGGGTAGATTTTCCACGGCATCCATTCGAATATTCTTACCCAAACGCTTGCTCAATTTATATCGCTCAGAAAACAGACCCTTTGTAAACCACGCGTGAATGTATGGATGTACTTTTAGGTGGATAGCACGATCACCTGTTCTTTGTTCAATGGCGTCTTGAATTCTATCGGTGATTAGGATTGAGGCCTCAATCTTTCCTGTACCATTGCAAGCTGGGCATTGCTCAACTGTTTTAATTTCCACCTGCGGTCGAACACGTTGACGAGTGATCTGCATTAGATTGAATTTTGACAAGGGTAGCACCGTGGTGGTGGCATTATCTAGTTTTAACAGATCTCGCATTCGATCATAGATAAACTTTTTGTTTTCTTTTTCACGCATATCGATAAAGTCGATAATGATGATCCCCCCCAAGTCCCTTAGTCTTAGTTGCCGAGCTATTTCGTCCGCGGCATCAGTGTTTACTGAGAGTGCATTTGTCTCTTGGTCACCTGACATCGCTACTTTGTTGCCACTGTTAACATCTACAACATGCATGGCTTCCGTGTGATCCAATACCAAGTAAGGCCCTTTGGCAAACGTTACTGTGTGACCAAAAAGATTTTTGATTTGTTTGGTTATTCCAAACTGGTCAAAAACTGGACGATCGCCCCGATGGTGTCGCAAAATATTTTTATCCAATTCAGCAAAATCACCAATATAATCCGTCAAACTATTGTAGATATCCTCACTATCGGTGATCACCGCATTAAAAGAGGAATTTAACATGTCGCGGACTGTGGTCGTCGTCTTATCCATTTCTGAGTGAATGATCGTTCTAGGCTTAGCCTTATGAACTTTTTCCACTGCTTTTCTCCATTTTTTTAAAAGGTTTTCTAAGTCTTGATGTAACTCTGAAGACTTTTTACCTTGGGCATTGGTACGAACTATAACTCCAAAATTTTTGGGCTTCAAGCTCTCTATAAGCCGTTTTAACCTTTTTCTCTCTGTTTCATTAGCTACTTTTCGAGAGACCCCTACTTGGTTGGAAAAGGGAGTTAAAATCAAATATCTTCCCGCAATAGATACCTCCGTTGTCATTCTTGGACCCTTGGAGGATATTGGCTCTTTGTAGACCTGGAAAGGCAAGATCTGTTTGGGCTTTAACACATCTTCTATCTTCCCCTCTTTGTCCATGATTTCTTGGACTTTAAGGCGCTCTAAATTATAGTCCTTATGCTTGCCTGAGAGGATACCATGCATATAATATGCATAGGTGGTGAACAGGGGTCCCATGTCTGTATAATGCAAGAAGGCATCACGTGGACCGCCTATGTCTATAAAAGCGGCGTTCATTCCAGGCATTACTTTTTTTACCCTACCTAGAATAATGTCACCGACCTTTAAGGACTCGTCTTGTGAGTCTTGATGAAACTCTACAAGCCGTTGATTCTCTAACAAAGCAAGTTGGACTTGGTCATGTTTTGCACTAATGACAAGTTCCTTTCTCACTTATACTATTTTATGACGTAAAAAGTTATTTCTTTTTATGTCGGTTACGTCTTAATCGCTTTTTACGCTTATGTGTTGCGATTTTATGTCTTTTTCTTTTTTTACCGCTTGGCATAATAGATTCCTTTACTAAGGTTGGTAAAGGCTAAGCCCCTAAAAACCCCATTATAGATATATGTCTAGTTCGTTGGCTAATCGCTTTACTAAGTCTTTGAAATCGAAAGCAACGGACTGCGAAGATAATAGATTTTCTAACTTTTGTCTGACTTCTTCATGTTTCATTGCCCGCTTCTTCTCAAGAAGATCATTTTTTAAAGATTGATACCTTCTCTCCCTATTATCAGACTCTCCGTTTAATGAATTCAATACATACAGGCGAGCAATTGCATCGTTTCGATATATATTATCCCCTTTAAAGTCGGCTACGTCCTTGTAAAAAGGCACACAAATCATGACATTATGAGGTCCCTGAGAAAGCAACCTATCGGCATATAGGATTTTCTGATAGCAAAGCCTGTTTAGCCGAGCATAGTGGAGGTTTGGCGTGGTTCCGTGGTCTATCTCATGTTGATAATGGGAGATAAAGGACAACATAGCATCTAAAGAAGAAAGCAATGCCGAATCGCTTTGATCGCCACTCTCTAAACGGTCAAGGCTATTGTCAAAGCGCTCCACGAACACCGGATAATAGTTTGAGCTCAGCAGTTGAGATTTTCTGATAATTTCTAACGAGTCGTCCAACGATGTTGCCCTTGTATTCAAGATATCGTCATACATGGACTGTGCCCTATCCAACTCGCCCCCATCTTCAAGCTGCCTTGCATGGATATGATTGCTTGTAAAGCGAGAAAAAATAAATGTTAAAAGAATTATTCCAATAATAGCCCCCCAGATGGCGGCAAGATTCGCTCTACTCATCTTCAACCTTCAGCAGCTTAACCTGATCCGAAAATATCTTAGAAGGTTTGAAGGCCGGGATGTAGTGGGCTGGAATTTCAATGACTTCATTCTTTTTGATATTCCTTCCAAGTTTCTTGGCTCTCTTTTTTACCACAAATGAACCAAAACCTCGTATGTATACATTTTCTCCACCCTCTAAAGCATCTTTCACTTCCTTAAAAAAACTTTCCAGCGCGACCAATACGTCTACTTTGTTTACGCCTGTTTCTTCGGAAATTTTATTTACAAGATCTGCCTTTCTCATAATGTCTTGGGATTGAGTGTTTTAGTTCTACTCGTAATTTTAATAAAAACTTGACATAATCAAAAGGTTTCCTTTGATTTTGTTTGTCTTTATTTTGTCAAACTACCCATGACGCGCCAAATACTTATACAATTCTTGTTGGACTGGCATAAAAAATCTAACATTGAACACAGTTGGAAGTCTCACCAAGCCTACCCTGCGTGGGTAGCAGAAACGGTGCTTCAGCAAACAAGAATTGCTCAAGGAACCTCCTACATTCATCGCTTTCTCGCGCGATTTCCAGATGTACAAGTGCTCGCCAAAGCCCCCATTGACAACGTGCTTCAAGTTTGGGAAGGGCTTGGCTACTACCGCCGAGCACATCTCATGCACAAGGCAGCAAAGATTGTACACGAACAAGGGTATTGGCCGAGCACTAAAGAGGGTTGGGGAAAACTTCCCGGCATCGGGCCTTATACTGCAGGGGCGCTCGCCTCCTTTGTCAACGGAGAAAATTGTTCCGCCATCGATGGCAATGTGATTCGTGTTTTTGCAAGATGGTATGATATAGAAATGGACTTGTTGACATCTGCAGGGCACAAACACCTAGAACAGCTTATAGGAAAACACTTAGAAATCTGTCATGCTAAGATTTATAATCAGGTCTTAATGGATTTTGGCAGCCATACCTGTAAGCCCAAATCTCCTGACTGTTCAAGGTGTGTAGCCCAAGAATATTGTCAATCCTATAGAAACAAAACGGTTGGTAAGCGGCCTCTAAAGAAAACTCAACGTAAAAAAAAGTCGCGATACTTTATACTCTACTGGCACAAAGACAAAAATCAACGCATAGAAACGGTTAAGCGCGAAAAAAAAGATATATGGCAAGGACTTTGGACGCTGCCCTTTCAAGAAATCACAAGCAATGAGTGGAATCGACTTGTGTCAGAAAATAATCTCCTAAAGCATCGCCAAATCTTAAGCCATCAATGTATTCATACAGCACTTGTGTTTAAAAGTCACGCAGGACTTTGTCCCCTACCTGTAAAAACCATGATTGCCCAAGAGGCTATAGAATTACCGATGGATCGATCGAGCAGACATTTCTTTGACCTATTAACTAAAGGGTCAAACTAGTATGCGGATTGTCCTTTAATAAATCCATTAGGGTTAGTAGGTGTGTTTTGTTTTCTGTTGGGGCATGCACAAAGCATGCCATCGTAGATATATCCTCGTGGGTGACAAAGGCTTCTCGCCAAAAACTAATTCTTTGTTGGTCAACTGTGGGATTCCCCGAGGCCACAAACCGCACCATAACATGAGCAGATGTGATTACATCATGCCTAACATCTTGTCGACCGGGAGTGTCTGTTATAATAAGTGGTAGATTTTTAGCGGTTAACGCTTCCGACAACATGTAAATAGCATTGGAATTAGGACCAAACCAACTTGGGTGGCGTAGCTCAAATGCCAAAGGGAGACCTGTTTCCATGGTGCCTATCCACTCCAAAATTTCGTCAAGTCTTTCCGCACTTACATGATTGGGGAAACACAAAAAACATAATCCTAGTTTCGCCTTAAAGCCTTTAGACAAATCCATAAAGTCTGCTAAGCGATCAGATGTTTTACGGTCAAGATAATTTTTGGAATGGCTAATTGATTGGGGCACTTTAGGGTAAAACCTAAACGTACTTTGAGTTTGGCTAGACCAACGATCAATTTGTTCAGGAGAGGGGAATTTATAACGCGTAGCGTTAAATTCGATAGCAGAAAAAAGGGACGCATATGCAGAAAGCATTCCTTTTCGAGCCGTGGATTTAGGGTAAATGGATCCAATCCACTCAGGATGGCTAAACGAAGATAGCCCTGAATATAAGTGCTTTGGACCCTGGGTCTGTCGAGCCCTCATTTCGGGCTTACTTTTATATAGACTTAAGGGACGCGGAGAAAAATCATCAGATAGAGGAGTATAACCAAACTTCATTGAGTGCCCCTTAAATCATTTAACCTGATGAACTTGCGGCACGACAGGAAGTGCGATTTCATACGTTTTTGAAGGAATGACGTTTAATGCCGTACCTCGCAACCATGGGTTTAATCGCTTAAGTTCTTTGTAGGTGGTGTTTTGAGATATTGCAAAGTCAGCCAAGTTTGAAATACTTGAATCTATGGATATTAAGTGGGTGTCTTCCATCTTGTAAAGGTCCTCTTCGTTAAGACTATATCCAAAGTCCTGGGGGTTTTCCAAAATTACCTTAAAGGCGGTAATCCGAAAGACATAACGCGCCGTTTCTTGATTTAAATGAAGGTCATAGTAATTGTCAACCTTCTGTTGGTTCATTTTTTTTCGAAGTGCTGGATAACCCATGTTATACGCTGCTGCAGCCAGTGTCCATGGGGTCTTGGTATTGGGATAATCATTAATTATTTGCCGATACATATCTTTTAGAAAAAGGCATGCTGCTTCTGTAGATTTTTCAAAATGATACCGTTCATCCACTGCTGAAGTAACCTCTAATCCATAGGATTGGCCCGTTGCCTTCATAAACTGCCAATATCCCGCAGCGCCTGCAGGAGAAACAACATTACTTAAGTTGCTTTCCGCAATGGCAAGAAATCGCATATCCTTCGGAATCCCGTGCTTTTTAAACATTGTGTCAATGGCTTCAAAATATTTCCCAAGGCGCTTCATGTTTAATAACGTGCTGCTGTGCCAATACGTATTGCGCAATAGCTCTTGATCAAATCGCTCATAAATGTCCGTAAACTCCAAGGGCATTCTTTCCTTACAGAAATATATCTCAGTAGATACTTGTGGGGCTTTTACCTTTTGAGGAAGTACAATTAACAGCGGCCCGCCCGTAAACGTAAGGTTCGTGCCATCAGGTTTAAACTTTTCCAGGTTTGGCAATGCAGGTTGGGATACTTCTTCCCCGCTTCCTGATATATACACAAAGGCAGAGGCCACAAAGGCTAAAATCAATAAACTTACCCACCGTTGAGCCATAGATCTATTCAATTATAAGGTTTCTTTAGAAATGGGCACCAAGGCGCATTTTTCACCATAACTTAACACCTTCGCATAGCGGGCAATCTCTCGCACATAAGCCATATATACATCCGCAGAAATTAGATTGTCAGAACAGCCTTTGATAGACACCCTTTTGTCCTCAAAAACACTTGCATCCCAATTGGCCAAATTTTCGATCATCCATGCCCTATGTAAGGCTTTTTCAGAATCCGCCCAGGTCGTCCAGATGTTCTTGCTAGAGAACTTAAAGGAGAGAAGTATGGGCGCCCACTTTGGTAAAATGTGTCCCTTGTTGTTTGAGAAACCCACTAAATGGCCTTGCAGAGAGTCAAAATCAAAAGACCTTAACACCGCACGGAAGACACCCTCCTTAATCATAGCTCCCCCTTCTAAAAATGAGTCTATATCGACAAACTTTATGGGATTAGAAGGTAGAATCTTCTCTAGATCTACAGTGATTAAACTCGTTTTTGACGCATGCATTTTAAAAGGACCACTTCTTGTTACGTAGACCAAAAAATAAATCAAGCATGAGCTCTGAATGCGTTCTATTATTAGTAAAGTTTAATACGTCTGCTGTCATTGGAGTCCAAATTGGAGAGGTTGTTACCGCATCAAAGGCCAATAGGTTTGGTAAGTTGGCTTTTGTGGTATTTTTGTAAACCTTAAAATTACGCGTCGCATTAGGTAAATCTTCCTTCGCATTGATCCCTCCCTCACTTACAATCTTATCTATGCGTATGAAATGGCTTGTAAGAATACCATTTTCATCGGTCGACACAAACACGCTGTCAGAACCCACCTCGTGGGCAAAAATCCAATTTACCGCCTCCTTGTTGTTCTCTAACCCAGCAATTTCAGGAATTCCAGAATAACCTGGTGTCAACCAATCTGAATACCTTAAGGCGTTGGCATTCCAGCTCTTGCTTATTGTTGAAAGTTCCTTTTTAGCAAGTAAAGTGAATTGAGCTGATGATTCGGAGGATGGGGCGGCAAATTCCCCCTTGGCATAGCTCACCACCGAAAAATCAACGGGATTATCCATACTCCATTTAACCACTAAAATATCTGGCCTACCTACCGAATCGTGATAAAACCGTGGACTGGAATAGTCCTTTGCCCAGGCATTTACATCTTGTGCGCTTTTTAAACTTAAATCATCCTCAGCGATCAGACCATGCGAAGTCGCAAAATCAAAAATCGACTCCTCGGACAAATCGCTGGCTACCACTTTGAGTATTGAATCCATCGAGATGGTAGGAGATGCTTTCCAAAAAGACAGGCCGAATGCTTCTTTGACATGGACGGCCGTGCATGAGAAATCATCAAGATTTGTTTCGATTCTGTAACTCCCTGTGCTTTTAAACTTTTCTATATGGTTGGTAAAATCGATATTATTACTTAACACCGCTCTACCCATGGTTAAATCCACCACTTCGAAAGAAGAAGGGTCTTCATTTTCCATAGCCTTATCCAGCGCTTCGCTTCTTGTTCTTCTTATGTTGTCTTCGGAGAGTTTCTGGCGTCTGGAAAAAAATGAAATTTTGGCTGCTGGTGCAAACCTGTATCCTTGGTGATAGTTATAAATCTTGGTCTCAGAAGCCTTATTGGACGTGTTCTGCGCCAACCCTGACCCTCCATTTTGATTTAGTTCGTCAAACGTTTTATTCATCCAGGAGGGACTTCTTAGGCCCGTGTTTAACAAGGCTAGGTTAAAATTAATGGTGCGAACATTCTTCATTTCTTGCACTATATTTTGGACAAGCGCATTATTGTTTTCCCCTGGTAAAGAGGAAGAGGCATTATTTATTACCTGCACCAAAAGATCTAAATCCATTTTACCATCCTTCCTCAACTCGAGACTATCAAAAATGGAGTTTTCAAAGAACAAGGAGGCTGATTCTCCATGAACGATCATCGACTGTAAATCAGCCTTTGTGCTCAGGCTTATTCCCCCTAAGGCGTCAACATCTTGTTGAAAAAGCAGCTGCATGGCCAGAGAATAATCTCGCGCAGCTTGGACATCATTAATGAGTTTGTCTCCTATAAATAAATTACCCAACCGACCATCGTAATAAAGATCTTTAAGCGCTTTGCCATATAAACTATCGATTACTGCCGATGAAGTATCAACACCATCAAAAGTGATCATGTCTTCCTCAGTTTCCATGGGAGCGTTTGCACTCATGGGGTTTCGAAACATGTCGCTAATTAAGAAAAGCACTAGTGCAACCACTATGACACCTATCAAAAGGCCGCTACGTCTTCGAATCGATCCAATTACTGCCATATCAAAATTTTTTGGCCTACAAAGATACGCTCTTAGAGCTTATCGAGCAAAACCTAAATAATCAGGCTTTTATGGGCGTAAATCCATCAGCTTTAAGTGAAGAATTCGAGATGCTGATGTGTCTAAAATCTTAAGCTCAAAGTGGTCCAATACTATCGTCTGCCCCTGATTGGGCATTTCT
>Ga0163109_10001137_pt1 | contig 21160 bp, 31 predicted proteins | sample CRUFie1St13metaG_FD_108704 | JGI IMG/M metagenome (GOLD analysis project Ga0163109, IMG submission 108704) | Marine microbial communities from the Costa Rica Dome - CRUD Field 142mm St13 metaG | ecosystem: Environmental > Aquatic > Marine > Oceanic > Photic zone | place: Costa Rica: the Eastern... | reverse complement strand
TTACTGCGACAGAATAAAACTCACCAATACTGTTATCGCCACGTAATATACACGAAGGATATTTCCAAGTAACAGCAGAGCCTGTCTCGACCTGGGTCCAAGATATTTTAGAATGTTCGCCTTTACATAGTCCTCTTTTGGTTACAAAATTAAGTACACCACCTACCCCATTCTCATCTCCAGGATACCAGTTTTGTACAGTTGAGTATTTAATTTCCGCTCTGTCATGTGCTACAAGTTCTACAACGGCGGCATGTAATGTATTCTCATCATATGCTGGTGCTGTACAACCTTCCAAGTAACTAACATAACTGTCCGCATCTGCTATAATCAGTGTTCTTTCAAATTGGCCTGTATTACGAGCATTGATGCGGAAGTATGTGTTAAGTTCCATAGGGCATTTAACTCCCTTAGGAATATAACAGAATGTGCCGTCCGTAAAGACGGCACTATTTAGGCAAGCGAAGTAGTTATCCTTGGCTGGGATAATACTACCTAAATACTCTTTTACGAGTTCTGAATGTTCTTGTATGGCTTCACTTATACTGCAAAAAATGATGCCTTGCTTTTTGAGTTCTTCTTGGAATGTTGTGGCAATGCTGACACTATCAAATACTGCGTCAACGGCCACTGTGGGTATTTTATTTTGTTCTTCTATACCTAATAGGGAGTCTCTTTCGTGTAATGGTACACCTAGTTTTTCAAATGTATCTAAAATCTCTTGCGGTATATCTTCTTTGTTTCTAAACTTAGGTGCTGAGTAATAACTTAATGCCTGATAATCTATTGGTGCATAATCTACATTTGCCCATTCAGGTTCTTTAATTTTTTGTAAATGTTCCCATGCTTTAAGTCTAAATTCTGTAACCCATTCTGGTTCATTTTTTATAGCACTTAATTTTTTTACAACTTCTTCATTGAGACCAGGAGCAAAGTCCTCAGAGTCTATGACTGTTTCAAATCCTGCTGTATATTTGTTAGGAGTTATGCTACTATAATCAGTCAATTTTCTCTACCACAATAGTTAATGGGTGCCCGTTGTTTCTACTTATAGCAACGGCTTCCGTCTTCTTTTGCTCAGCAAGTTCAAAGTTATATGTACCTGCTACGCCTTTACCTTTTTCATGGATTGCTAATGTAATTTCTTTAGAAGTTTCTAAATTTTTATTAAAAACTTCAATAAGTAATTGTATTACAAAATCCATAGGAGTGAAGTCGTCATTAAGTAGCACCACATTATACCTATTGGGATAGGTTATGTCTGTTTGTGTAACTGTATCAGATTGTGTGTTTGCCATTATTTTTGATGTTTAGGTAATTTAGCCTCTACAAACATTTCATGTTTGCGTTTTACAGGATTATATTTTTTCATCTTTAGTTTTCTATTTTCCTGAATTAGAGTCTTTGTCTTAACAGCAGTATAATGATAGGTGTGACTATCCCTAGTCTCGCCTTCTGGTATCATATATACTATTGTTTTCTTTTTATTACTTTTGCTTGCCATTGTTTAAGTGGAGAGGACTTATTTGTCCTCTCCCACATATTTATAAACCAGATTAGCCAATTTTAATCTTTTGTGGTTTAAGTGCGTCTGGAACATTTCTAAAAAGTTTTACTCTTAAGATACCATCTTCCAGTTTTGCGTCTTTTACTTCCACATATTCTGCAAGTTTGAAAGTTCTAACGAAGTTTCTCTCTGCGATTCCTTTGTGTAAGTATTCTATCTCTTCTCCATCTAATACTTGTGAAGTACCAGAAATTTTAAGAGTACCATCTTCCAATTCGATGTCTATATCTGACTTCTTAAATCCAGCAACTGCTAAAGTGATGTCATAAATGTCATCTTTATTTTTACTGATGTTGTATGGAGGATATCCAGTAGCATTAGTAAATGCAGGCTCATTAAAGAACTCGTCAACCAAACGGTCGAATCCTACAGATGATTTAAATAGTGGGGAAAGTGTATCAGTCGTGATACGGAATTGCTTATTTACCATAATAATCTCCTTTTGTTAAGCAAGTTATTCTAAAAAATTTTACTAAACCCATTTGGCGTAAAGTAAAATCGCGAGTGAGGTCGTTTCTGGTTTGTGTGTTTTCTGTATCTCCTCACACACTTGGCAAACTTCTTGGTTTCCTTTAATGTTGCCATTTCAGGTCCTTTGTTGGTTGCCCCAAATAAAAAACATGTCAACTGTTAAACCCGTGCTCTTTTGAAGATAGTGTTTCATATCCGAGCACTTTTGAAGATTTAACCTTCTATGCCTTTCTAATCTTGGAACTAATGTTCCGAATATTACCCTTCGTTTGGCTATTGTCCCTAGTAGGTCGCCTTCACTTACGATCTGGTTTCCCTTAGTTCTTCTCACCTGTCCAGGTAATATTGCATATCTAACTTTGCAGTAGACTCCATTCACTTACGATCATTTTGCCCTTGCATTGTTTTTTATGCAAAGTTATTTATCTTTCTACTATAATATATAGTGTTTTTTTGATAAATTTCAAGTGTTTTTTGCAAAAAAATGCTATTTTCCTCTAAAATCCTCGTTTAAAGTAGTTTTTATAGCATGACAAACCTTACAAAGTGTTTTATGATTACTTGGATCATTGTTGTAATGATTACCATCTATATGATCTACATCTAATAATGTTCTAACAAGTCTGTTTACTACAATAGGATCTTTTACCTTTTTAACTGTAGGGTGCTCTAGAGGATTAAAGCCACATTCTTCACAACAATCACCTCTGCTAAAACTATGCTCTTTGGTTCCTTTTGCAAGTCCACCATATTCAACTAAATCTTTCTGATGTTGTCTGCAATACTTGTCATGACCAGGACCTTCAAATAGTGTAAGGATTTTATTACAACCCTCAACACTACATCTGGTTTTCCTAGCCTTAAGTAACAGTTTACCTGTTTTAGGCTTATCTATATTTGCGTCTCTGAAGCTCACGATAATTCCTCTTCAGTAAACCTATAGTTCATGTTGCCACCAAATTTTGGTACAGCATAACTAAATCCTGCTAAAGTAACTGCTTGACATAACCAAGTAGGTGCTACAAGTGTTTGGTTACATCTTTGAGATATTGCATCTGAGTTTCCTTGCCTTGCTCTCCAAGATGTATATGCATCACTTACTTTTTTGTGTTTACTGTTTTTACTTTGCTGTCTGTGTTTCCAAGTATTGCCAGTAACTTTATCTAAAACGTCAACAAACTCTTGTATATAATCTTCGTTGACATCTATACCTTGCTCTTCACATGCTCTAAATATATGAGACATATTGTCTATTTCCAAAGGTTCTACAGGTAAGTCTGGATTGGATAAACTGTGATACTTGAACACTTTTGCTAAAGTTTCAACACTAAATTTATCTAACCTTTTAGGAAATATTTCTGTAGGACGTGATATAGCACCTGCCATATTCTCGTCACCAAACTTTGAATGTGTAAAGAACATATCATTTTCTTCTAAAGCAGTCTGTATAGCCTCCATTCTTTGGTGCCAAGGATTTTCACTACCATTATGCCTTACAGCATATACATATTGATCATAATGATCAATCTTATCTAATTCTTTACTCATGCTACCGTCATTAAATCCTATAAATCTGTCTCTAATTTTAGCAACATCTTTACCTGGATAAATTGCAGTAGGCATCTTAAATTTTTGTGCGTCTTTCATTGTGAGACCAAAACCGTATATAGCAACTATAAGTAATAGTAATGCTGTATGTTGTCCGTCCCATACAATTAATTGCTCTTCTCCCTCAACATTATCTTTATATGTTCTAATAGGGTTTACAAAGAAAGGATCAAACTTACCAAATAGTTCACACAACCAATGTGCATCTGGTTCTCTTTGTATAATTGCATTAATAACCAAAGTATCAGGAGCAACTGTTCTGCCCTCGTCTCCTAATCCTACCATGTCTTTCATCATGGCTTTAAAAGTTTTATATTGAGGATACCTGGTTTTAAACTCTTCACCATATGCCTCAAATACTTCTGCAATATCAGGATCTTCATCTATAATTGCTTGGTACCTTTCCCATAAGGTTAGGTAGGTATCTTTATCTGATTGGAACCTAGAGTTCCTTTTTGTGGCGTGACTTACGCCTATTTGTTCATTACTCATAATTTCTCCTATTTTGAGCTCCTATTCCTTTCTGTGTTAGTACTTTGATCCTGGCCTTCTGGTCCTTTGATCTTTTTCCTATGTGAAATTTATAGGTGTTTATTAATAGTATAAACAAAAATTACTTTTTGTCAATACCATTTTTCTCTCTAGTTTTATTTTCGAAATATAATCTTGTGTATGTTTTTCTTATTATTGCAACTGTAGTAAATACAGCAGTTAGAAATACTGATGTTGCTACAACTCCTAATTCTAGACTAAATGCAATCCAAACTAGTAATATGTTTAATGGAAAATTTATACTTAGAGCCAGCATTGTGTCTAAGAATGCTTCTTTAAATGCTTGTTTCTTATCTGCTTCTGTTATCGTATTCAAAATGTCCTTCCAATTTATTGTCTACTACTAATTTATTAAGTGGATTACCTCCATGTAAAAGTTTAAACAAGGCATAGTCTTCTGGTTCGTCAAATTTAGCATCAACACATAAGGTTAATCTATATTCAATGTCCTCATAATTCTTTTCAAAACAGACTGTACCTTTAGAAGTTTCAGCCCAGGTCCAATAATCTTTTAATGTGTTCTGAACTGCGTTATCATAAATGAAATCGTAGTCACTATCATCTTTAACAGTTGCTTCTATTACTCTAACCTTCAACGGACTTCCTTTTATAAAACATTACAATACCATACACACTTATAATAAACCAAAAGAATTCAATTACCCAACTGGCTAAGTTTGGCGTGTACCATAAACTTACACTAACAAGTATAGCAACTATCATGTTATTGAAACTATACCAGAACCCTTTAGGGTCTATACGTTCTAGTTGCAGTAGGGCATAAGTTACTATCAGTAATGCTACGCCACTAAATCCTACTATATCAGGCCAAAATATTTCTATCATGTATTGTCTCCATCTCTGTAATGTACTGTTCCTTGTTTGTCGAATTTATTTGGTCCTTTCTTTTTACCAAATATTTTGTCCCAATTATCTGCAAACTTATTGTGGTCATGATCTTTCTGAACAGATCCTTTGCCTCCATGCCATTGACCTTTACTTGCTGTCTGGTTCTTCGTCTCTTTCTTCTTTTCGCTCATTTGCTTTTATCAATATTTCTTTACAATGTGGACAAGTTAAATCTAATCCTAATAGTTCTGTAATTGCTTGATGTTTTTTAAAATCTTCTACCACTTGTCCTGATTCACTCCTGCATCATTAAATGTTCCGTCTGATCTTTGTTTCCTATAATCAAAGGGTACACTAACACTATATGGACTGCTCATTTCATTTCCTACATATTTAAAATTTTTATAAACTGTAGAAGGATTAACATGGTCCATATATCTAATTACCCAAGTGTCCTGCTTTTCTGCGTATGCCTCTACTTCTTCATAAGTGCCATACACTAATTCATTGTTATCTAATTTTGCTAATTCAATCATCAAAAAAATAAATTTGAGGATACTTTCTAGTATGCGGTATCCTTTCATATGTTTCACAATCGTAGTCGCAATTACTACACCATTTTTCTATTGGATGATCGCATACAGGAAACTTAAATGTCTTTGGTATTACTACTCCTTGACTTTCCCAATATGCTCTCAAATTTTCGTCTTCTGTTAGGCTAATTTTTCTGTCTCCAATTCTTGTATAGGCGTATCGTAATAGTTTTTAAATTCATTATCTGCTTTAAATGAAATATAAATTCCTGCTACTACTATACCTAAAACTATTGCAATAACAATTTTTTCTATAATACTATCAAACATCATAAGTCAACTTTGCTCCAAGGATTATTTGCTCTGTGATCTAATAGATCTTGAATACTATAAATGCCCATGTCTCTATATACATGTGGTGCAACTTTATAAGGACTTTTGCCCATTGCTTTATAATAAGTCTGCATGTCAGCAATATACTTTTTAAGATCTGTATATTCTGATGCCATAGGTTTCATAACTTTAGTCATTATCCTCTCCTCATTCTTGCTATATCTTTTGCTTGATCAGTGCCTTTCATCACAGGTACAGCATTACTTTTGTGCATAGTTGCAATACCCTGTATAAGGTCGCCTGTGTACTTCATAGGCTCCTTCTTACGCATACCTTCGCCATCGCTTTTGTATGTACCTGCCTTCATTTGTTGCTCCATAAGACTAGGATACTTTTCTCTGTGAGCTTTGTCTTGTTCTGCTCTCCAGTTAGTCTGCTGTCTCATAGGCTTGAAAGTAGATCTGTCTCTAGGATCTGGTCTAGCAACTTTGCCATAACAATAGTCAACATAATCTTCAAACTTTTCATACCTCAAATGATGCATGTGTTTTTGTTTCATAGACTTGTTGTGCTGACGCCATCTAAGTTCTAGTTCTTTTAGTTTGCCTTTTGTGATCTTTGCTTTATACTTTTTAGTATTGATCATGGAAAACCTGTTATCTAAATGCATAGTCATACATCTATTATAACAGGTTATGTTGTTTTGTCAATTATTTTTGTCTATTGAACCTTAATAATCCGCCAAATGTATATACTAAGTAAAGCATACACATTCCTAAAATTACATTTGAGCCTTGTCCTTCTTTTACAAATTCTAAAAACTCTAGCAAGTAAATTGTACCTAGCATAAATGCTACTATTCCACCAGTTACTATAAGACCATATCCAAAGTCTTTTGCAATTTCTTTTAATTTATCTATCATATTGATTCCTATGTAATGTAAGATTAATTTCTTACTGTCTTATAATAGCATATCTTGTGTTATTGTCAAGTATTAAACCACTATATCTTGTGATTTATGCAAAATCTATTAGCATTTTTTTAATCTCTAATGCATGTTGTTCTTCCATACCAATCTGTCCTCTGGCATATTCTTCCAACATTATACTTGCATCAGCAACTTCTTCTAATAGTTCTTTATACTTCTCAACTGCGGCTTGTTCGTGCTGTAAACTTTCTGTAAGTATCTGATTTACACTATGATCATTTACATCTTCTATGTGAGATATATTTTGACTTGGATGTCCGTCCATACCTGTAATGTATTCGCCAGCCTGTAAGGCATGTGCTAAACTTTCATTTGCTTGTTCTTGTAGGAATGCTACAATAGGTATTCTGTTAGGACCTGTAACCATCAATGAGCTGTGAGCATATCTTACTACTCCAGCCATTTCTAGCTCTATAATATCGTTAAGGATTTCACAAACACGTTGTTGGTTTAGTTTTCGCATCTCCATTTATTCTCCGTCATAGTACTCAAGACGCTCTATATCGTCTTCAGTAGTTTCTTCGCCATATTGTATCTCTACAATGTGACATGGTGCTTCACTACTATTTACTATTTGATGCCAGTCACCTACTTTTATATGTATAACTTCGTCTGTTTTAAGATTAATTACATCATGTTCTTCTGGTTTGTTTGTATCTCTACCATGTTTTACTACACATTCGCCTTTGCTTACAAACCAAATTTCACTACGTTTAAAGTGTCTCTGATAACTGATGCCTTTACCTGGCTCTATTACAAGCTCTTTGACTTTAACAACACCATCTTCAAACAAGTTACTAAACTCGCCCCACACTCTGCGTTCTGTTGGATACTTCCATTCTTTTAATATCCAACTACTGCTGTTGGCTTTGTGGTCTCCGCCAACACTGAATACGAACTCGTATCCATCTACTTGCATTTCGGGTATGTTATCTTTTCCTCTATCACCTCCGTTACAGAATACATAATCATGATCATGTCCGAATGCATTACGAACTTCTTCAAGTCCTTTTGTTACACTATTATCTTTGTCATCTACACCATACACATTGTCTACCATACTCATTCTTTCTATGATAGTAGCACGTTCTTCAAAAGGCATAAATGGTCTGCCTTTCTTTCTGGTAAGCCACTCGTCACTGTTAAGTAATACTACAAGTCTATCGCCATAGGCGGCGGCTGATTCTAGTAAATTGATATGGCCAGAATGTAGAGGATCAAATCCTCCACTAACTACAGCAATTTTCATCGTTTTCTTCCTCTGAGCTTTTGTAGTTTTTCTTTGATTAGATATTGTTTACGTCTTGACCTTTTGCCTTTAAGATGTTTTTGACCTGATATGTCAGTAGGCATCCATTCGCCTCTCATTAGCATAGCATCTAATTCTTTTTTATGTCGTTTGATTGCTTGGTCTTTTCTACGTTTTCTTTTAGCAGAAGGTTTTTCGTAGTATTCTCTCTTTGAGAGTTCTTTCTGGAAATCCATTCTTTCCAAAACCTTTTTAAGTTTTCTTATAGCAAGATTTACATTACCATTGACTACAGTAATTGATCTACCTTTATCTACAATCTTTTGCTTTTCAGGTCTTTTGCCTTTCCACTTTTTATTAAAATTTTGTTTGTGTTTACTCATCTATTTGTCTATATACTTTATAATTAGCATCTAATTCTTCCCTACCATCAAAAACCAGGACAGGAAATTTGTCTTTACTTGAAGGGTAATGGTTAAATTTAACTTTGGTTACACCAATATCCTTTAGCTCTTTTATTCTGAACATAATATTCACAATACTGTTCTCAACAATACTTTTTAATGATCTTGCTCCTGTAGAAGACTTTAAAGCCATTTCAGCAACATTATCATAATATTCGTCAGCAAATTCCAATGCTATATCATCTACCTCCATTAATGAGGATACCTGAAGTATAACACTATTCTTGACGTTTGTCAATATGTTTTTGTATTGTTCTTTATTAAGCATTTCCATTATACCAAACACAGGAAGTCTACCTACTAACTCTGGTATAAGACCATAATCTACTATGTCTTGCTCTGTTATTTTTTCTAGCAATATTTTTCTATCATCACTACCAACAATTTTACTGCCAAATCCTATTGCACTTGCTTTTCTTAATCTTTTTTCTATAATTTTTTCTATACCAACAAATGCACCACCTACAATAAACAATACATTTGATGTATCAAAATCAACAAAATCGTCTGATATCTTTTTACCTGAATTCACTCTTACCTTGGCTGTTGTTCCTTCAATAAGTCTTAGTAATGCTTGTTGTACACCTTCACCTGATACATCTCTTGTGCCTGTATTTGATTCGCTACGCCTAGCCTTTTTGTCTATCTCATCTATGAACACTATACCTCTTTGTGCTAATTCTACATCAAAGTTTGCCAGATTAACTAGACGCTCCAGAACACTTTCTACATCTTCTCCTACATAACCTGCTTCAGTAAGTGTAGTAGCATCAGCAATAGCAAAAGGTACTCCTAATTTTTCTGCTAATGTTTTAACTAATAATGTTTTACCAGAACCTGTAGAGCCTATAATCAATATATTTGATTTCTCTAGTTTAGTGTCTTTTATCTTATTACTGATTCTTTTATAGTGATTGTAAGAACTTACACTTAAGATTTCTTTTGCTGAATCTTGACCTATTACATACTCATTTAGATAATCTTTTATTTCTTGTGGCTTAGGAATATCCTCAAAATTAATATCAAATAAATCTAATTCTGATTCTTCTTTTACAATGTCGTAACTTAATGTGATACATTCGTTACAAATATAGGCATCAGGACCTGCGATTAGTTTTTCAACTTCCTCTCTTTTCTTACCACAAAAATTGCAGGTTAAGTGGTCATTATTTTCTGTCATTTTTTACCAATGTATCGTTTGTTTGTGGGTTCTTTTTCTATGTCTGTCTTTGGTAACGGCATAGCCCAGAATCCTATTTTTTTCTTTACGTCTTCTTCTGAGCTCTTTATCAACATGTCATATATTTGTTCTTCTGATAAGTCTTCTTTGTTTAATTCACTGTTTGCCATTAATCTTGCCGCTTCTTTTAAATCTCCAGATGCAACTTTTTCAACTTCTACAGGAACTTCTTTTTCAACTTCTACAACCTTTTCTACTTCTATAATTTTTTCTACCTCTTTAGGTTGTGCTTCTAACTTATCCTCTAAATTTTTTATTGTGTTTTTTAAACTACTATTTATTTTATTGAGTTCTTCTATCTTGGAATTATCAGTCCTTACTACAACTTTTTCTGGTCCTGGGACTTCGACTTCTTTGACCACCTCGACAATCTTCTCGACCTCGACAGGTTTCTCAACAATTTTTTCCTTTTCGACAATTTTCTCGACCTCAACTGGCACCTCCTTTTCAACTACCTTTTCTATTTCTTTAATAACCTCTACAGGCACTTCTTTTATGACTTCGATCTCTTTAGGCTTTTTTCTTATTTCTTTTTCCTTTTCTTTTAAGGTCGATTCTAAGTCTGTTATTCTTTTTTTTTGAGCGGCGCTCTCGGCCATTGCTTTTGCGGCATCTTCAGCCGCACTTGCTTGTTCTTTTTGTAACTCTTTAAATGCTTCTAGCTCTTCTGGGTCTGGTAGCATATCCCAATCTTCTGGATCTGGGTCAGGGTCTTTGGGTCCTTTAGGTCCTGTGCTTTCTAAGTTCACACCATATCGTAATAATGTTTGGTTAGCCGCAATCAACATCATAACTGCTAATGGATCAAACACAAATACAAATAATAGTATGAATATTCTGATTGCTTGGTCCATTACATCTTGTGAGGACTCACCGTATAAAAGTTCAGCAACATATTTTATTGGGCCTATCTCACGTTCAAGGTCTCTTACTATACTTTCTGCTTCAAACTTTTCGTCTTTGAGTGTTGCTATGACATCATATATGCCATCTATGTCTGCGTTGAACTGATCTATTTTTATTAGGTTGTCATCTTGTGCTGACTGACTATTTGATCTAAGTCTGTTTATTTCTGCATTGGCACCGTCTATGTCTGATTGTGCCTGAGCTCTATATCTGTCTATATTGTCTTGTTGCGTTTTTATGTCTGCTTGTATTTGATCACGTTGAGGTTTCTGTTGCTCAAATAATTCATTAGCCTGTGCTATATAATCTATCTTTTCTGTTTCAGCACCCTGAAATAATCCGCCCTCATCTAATGTAACTACTTCTACACCTTTATTTCTGAGTTCGTTTACTGCATCATTTAAAGTAGTGAGCTCTGCTCTTAAACTAACAATCTGGCTGTTTGCAAAATCTATATCGCCTTGTACTCTTTCCCATGCACCATCTCTGATTTGCTCTTGTGCTTCAATACTAGCACTGATATCAACAGTACCTCCTATAGACAAAATTCTATCTTCTATAATGTCTATTTTATTTTCTTCCCTAGCAATTTGTCCGTCAATTCTCTCAACTTCTGCTAAAGCCACAGCACCGTCACTAGATACGTCAGAAGCGGCTTTGGAAAGATAACCGTAGATACCAGCAGATGTAATTAACATCAAGACAATTACGGCAGTGGTCAGATATGATTTGAGTGCTAGTGAAGTTTCGTTCCAATAACGATATAACCAACTGGCTGTTAGTAGTTTACCAACTTCTAAAACTCCAGCCATTATGGCGATACTCAATGGCATACCGCCAAAGAATATCATGAGTCCTGCTATACTAAACCAGGCGGCTACGCCGGCAATAGTGATAGAAGTTATTAAAGTTAATAGTCCAAACCACATTGTAGTACTATTTATCGTAAATTCATTGTACCTTTATAACTAATTGGTTATTAAAGTAGCATATAAATACTGTTATGATTTCCATTGAAAACATAGACCTTACACTACCTAGATTCTTAATCAATCACGAAAAAGGTGTAAAATGGTCACCTATGCCTACTTATGTTGATATGTTTTTGTCTAGTGATAAAAAATATATGAATTGGTTCTACAATAATTTTAAAAATTACTTTACGCCATTGTTGCCTAATGAAATAAAAATAGGTTGTAAACATGGAATTAAAGGAGTACCTATACAAGAGTTGCTTTCATTAGAACCAGACGATACTTATTATGCGTTAAGCCATTTAGAGTTAAGTTTGCTACCTAAAAGATATGCAAAGCCTTTATTAGAAAAATTTAAAGTAATATGTATTGACATTATGGAAGGCAGACAGTTTATAACATCAGATATAGAAAGTAAACTAAATCAATTTAGACAAGATTACAATGTGCGTGAACTAATAGATCAAATGACAGGCCCTATGTTTGGATTGGTAACATACAATAATGTTCATAATCAATACAGTAAACCTGATTTTAAATATGAACCAAATAAATTGGCCGTTGTGCCCTGCCATAAACCCAGACCAGGTAGACTGTTTATGCTGTCTGAACTACACAAACAAAAAGTTTTAGATGATTGTGACTGGACATTGTTTCCAGATTTTAATGACGATATATCTTCTGAGGCTCTAAGTGTAGAAAAGAATGGAGACGGACATTTTTATCTATCTCCTAATTTAAATTATAAACAATGGCCTTTATTATCAGATAAAACATTTGAAGACATTCAAAACTTTTTAAATGATCACAAACAAGAACTGCCAAAATCATTTAGTAACTTGACTAATAATACATTTTCTGATAGTTGCTTTAGTGTGTCTATGGAATTTTTAGGTGCTCATATGTTTAATATATCTTGTGAAACAAGAGATGATATATGTGAGGATAAAGATATCTTTATTACAGAAAAAACTTGGAAGGCATTCCTATATGCCACACCCTGTTTGGTATATGGTTCACCTAATGTAGAAAATAAATTAAAAGGCTATGGATTTAAATTTCCAAGTAAATCAGATTACGATCATTTGGAAGGGCTGGAAAGAGCAAGAGCTATGGTAGAGTTTGTCAAACAGGATCATGATTTAAAAGAACTAAAACAAATTGCAGAACACAATTTTAATCTTGCTTGGGATAGAAAATCTTTAATTTATTTGTTTATAGATCATTTAATTGAAGGAACAAAGCAATGATTTCAATAGAAAACATTCATTTTGAATCGTATAAATTTGGTCTATATCATGTAGATGCAGAAGAAGGAGATAAAATATATCCTATGCCAACTTATGTTGATATGTTTTGCTCATGTAGTTTTAAATATATGGATTATTTGTTAGTAGATTTCGAAAAACATTTTAAAGAGGTTTTACCTAGTGATTTAAAATTAGGAGAAAAGTATGGTTGTAAAGGTATATCTATAAATAATCTCCTTTCACTAGAACCTGATGATACCTATTATGCCTGTAGCCATAAAGAACTACTTTCTTTACCACATAACCAATTAAAATATTTACTAAAAAAATTTAAAATTATTTGTGTTGATATTTTTGAAGCAAAACAATTTTTAAGTGTAACAGATAAATCAAGATTAAATAAAATTAAAAAAAATTATAAAATTAGAGAATTTATAGATCAAATATCAGGACCTATGTTTGGATTTGTAATGCTAAGTGAAGCAATCAATAGCTCTAAAAACACATTGGAGTTTAAATACAATCCAGAAAAGTTAGGAATTATTCCATGCCATAGTCCCCGACCAACCAGATTATATTTTTTATCTAAATTATATCATAAAAATTTGTTACAGGATTTTGATTGGTCTTTATTTCCTGACAATAGAGGTACATATTATAATGATAAAAATAATCATATATCTATAAAACACCCTAACTCAGAACCATTAAGAGTCCAAGCAAGTGAAGATAATAGTTCATACTATTCTGTAAATTTAAATTATAAAAAATGGCCACTACTAACAAATAAGAATGTAACAGATATAGAAAAATTTTTAAATGACGTTTCGGATCAACTTCCTAAAACTTTTGATAGTTTAAATAATACCACTATTGATAAAAGTGCGTTGAGTTGGGCACCAAGTTTTATAGGTAAATATAAGTTTTATATTTCAGTCGAAACATGGGATCATATTGAAGAAGACCATAATATTTTTATTACAGAAAAAACCTGGAAGGGTCTATTGTACGGAATACCCACTTTAATTTGTGGCTCTCCTGGGATAGAAAAGAAATTAAAAAATTATGGATTTAAATTTCCTAATAATTCAGATTATGATCATTTACAAGGATTTGAAAGAATTGATGCTATGATTAAGTTTATGTACCAAGATCATAATATGCAGGAATTAGAGGACATTGGTAGACATAACTTTGAACTTGCTTGGAATAAAAGACATCTAATGAATTTATTTCTAGAACATATTAAAAAAGGGCAGTAGGATATCTATACTGCCCTCATTCTAAACTTTTCGTTCTTCATTAATCATTCTCTATTATATTAATTTCTCAGAAAATCTTATCTTCTGAGTGTCTGCTAATTCGCATGTTGCACTATTGGCATCATGTTCTTTAACAGTGACCTTTTGTACCCAGCATCTTCCGTTGCTGATATCCTTAACAATTTCATCTGCTTTGTCAAAGGCCATTTCGGCAAACCGTTCACACCCTGTTGCTTTTACAACTCTCATGTCAATAAGACCTTTGTCTTGTAACATTTGAACTGTATCCATCTCAGGATCGTCCTCGGCTACCAAATAAGTATGGTCAAACATTTCCTTTAACCATGCCTTAAGTTCTTTTAAACCACCAAAGTCCACAGCCCAGTTTCTGTCATCTAGTTCATCACAACCAAATGTAAACTCAAACTGTAATGCATAGCCATGAATCAAATTACAATGACTATCTGCTCTCCATTGTCTGAATGCACAACTGTGACCCGTTGCGTGGGTATAAGTTTTACCTGAATAAAAACGTTTCATTACAATACCTCGATGTATAAAGTTATATTATATACTCTATTTAGGTATTGTCAAGTAAAATTATTGGATTTTTTAGATAAGTCCTGCTTGTTCTTCAGTCATTTTAACTAATCCTTCACGAATTAGTTTGCTTCTGTTTGCCATATGTTTTGCTTGAACTTCGTCTTTGCTACCACCAAAGTATGCCACAGCATGACCTTCCTCAACCATTATCTCAGTAACCATTCTCCAGGCATCTGTTGGTGCATGATAAACAGTAAAGTCGCCTAAAATACGACCAAACTTACCTTTCATGTCTTCACCTTTTTTATTGATCTGTGTCTTTAGGATAGGACCTGATTTGTTATCAAGCATTTCTTTTAATCTTTTCTTTGCGGCTAAGCCAAATTGTTTCTCTACTTTGTCTCTAGTTCTTGACTCAGGTGTATCTATGCCCATGATTCTAACACGTTCATTTTTTAACACTATTCCAAAACCTAGATCTATGTCGACATCTACTGTGTCCCCATCAACGATTTTCAAGACTTTACATCTATACTCATACATACTGTTACTCCTAATGTGTGTATAATAACAGTATATATTTATCTTATATCTTTATAAAAAACGTGGTTGTCTATTTTGGTTGTTAGCAACATACTCTCATTCCATTGTGGACTGATGTAGTCTGCATGATAATGGTCAGCACCATCTGTAATCCCAATTCCTCGGTCATATTCAATCATAAGCCTAGCAAGTTCTAATGCTCTTTGCCAACTAAAAAGTTCTGTAGGCTCGTCACTTTTGCCATCACAATACCAACTAAATTGGCATTGTCTTTTTATAGGATAAAATATTCTTTCTGAATCAGGTAAGTTTGGGTAACGTGAAGTTTTCCAACTTTCTCTTGTTGGGCCTTGTTTTATAACTTCGCATATTGTGTTTGGGAAACTAGAATGTTTTACTCTGTTTATAACAACATCACTTACTGCCCACATACCAGCAGTACTTTCGCTCCTTGCTTCGTGATACATATTTAGGGCTAAACAGACTGTGTCATCTGTCATACTTAAATCTACTGACATTGTATCAGCATCTACATTTTCTGCAAATAAAGTGACAGAAAATAAGGTTAGAAATACCACTCGTTTTAACATAATAGTCTCTAATTGTCCATATATTATAACAAAATACTATATTTTGTCAAGTATAGTCTGTCTATTTTGCGAGTGTGATGTTTGTAGTTGCTTCTATGAATTTGTCTGCAATGGCTTCTGCTGTTTGGCCATATGTAACTACTGTATCTTTATTTATGCTAATTTTATCTGGCATGGAACTCATCATCCAAGGAACTAATCCTAGTCCACCTTGAGGGTTTGCCGCCACAATACTTGCTTTAGATACAATAAGATTATTATCTTTCTCTTCCTGAAATTGTGCTATGACTTCTTCGCCAGTCAGCAATTTTAGTGAAATTATATCGTTTTTCTTTATAGGTTTATCTAATAACATGTGTTTTATCTCTGTTTTTTCTATATTAATAACTGTATTTAACATTAAGTGAGTTGTTATGTAAGTGATTACTGGCACTTAAATATTATCTGAATTTGCTCATTTTGGTAAATTCAAAGGAGGTTGATATGGATATTCTTAAAAGTGTTGGCGGATGGGCCAAACAACTGACAGAAGTTGGTATCAGTGTTATTGCTCTTGGAGTAGTACTTGAAGTATTATTTGGCGGAGCAGTACCATTCCTCGGAGATTTTCAGGTTGTTACAAACATCATGACTATCTTAGGAGGATTAAGTAACGAAGGCTTATTAGGATTAATAGGTGTTTGGATCTTATACCACGTCTTCAATAAGAAGTAACATACAGAATAATTGAAAGGGGCGGTTTTCCGCCCTTTTCTTTGAAAAACAACCTATTTTTAAATACTTTTTTTGTAATTTGTTAAATAAAAGTGTTGGGCAGAATAGATTTCAGTCTAACAGTAATTAAACATCGCCTCCCTCTTAGGAAAGGCTAGATAGAGCAGGAGAACTGCAAAATGACTGTTCAACATATATGCAAGGTGGCCACCAAGCATTATTAAGGAATATAGTAAGGCTGTTTCCTTATATAATTTAAAATCTTATAGTCCTCACTTCTGAGGTCTTCAACAAACCATTCTTTATTTTCTTTGGAGATACTATAAGTTTGATTTATTTCTGGAAATTGCTTTCTACTTCTTTTTAAGAAAGGATCTTCAGGTAAATTGACTCCTTGCTCTTGCATAATCCTAGTAAGAGAGTCCAATTCATAAACATTTTTAACTTTTGACTCGTGCTTTTTATAATCTTCCAAAACACCCAACCAATATGTTAAAGGCGATAATAATAAATTTAATGGTGTTTTACTAAACTCATGATCATCTCTATTAACTTTCTTTTCTCTCAATGCTGTTAAGAAATGATTTGGTGTAGGAAAGTCTTTGAAAATATTCTTCTCTCCCTCAGTAAGATCTTGATACCCACCGCCTTGGAATAATATATTAACATTTTTATTAACAATTTTTCTTTTGTTATTGGTTACCCTTTCCCAATAGCCACTACAAAATCTTTGTAATGGATCTCTAATACTAAAGACGCAAAAGGTTTCTATATTTAATAATGTGATTGCGTGACTAGGTGCTACAACAAATGGCACAGAATTCGTGGAAAGCATGAATGCATTCCTTAAAGATGTTCCTCCTGTTTTTGGTATATGTAGGTATATCATTATTCATTATTTATTGGAACCTCTAACCATTCACAAATATGATTAAATAGTTGCACTCTGTTTTGTATGCCTCTGCTACTATGCCAGTGAATTATATGAGCTTCATTTATATCAATGCCATTCCAGTTGTTACCTGCTTCTATATTAGTTTCAAGATTTGGAATCATGTGACCCTGATAAGCCATATTAGGATTGTGTACCTCATCTAGTTTTACACCTTGCCCCCATAACATATCATTATAAATGTCTTGTTCATCAGACCAAACTTTTAAACTATCTATTTTTTCCATCGTGTAGTCCATCCACTTTTTGTCCATTGTAGCAGGATAATATCTTACATCACAATTAAAATTATTTTCAAACTTTGGAGAACGTTTTGGATCACTATGGTTAAACATAGTAAATTTATCATACTTGCCAAATATTTCTGTTGGCTGTATCATTGTTGTATCTAAACCAGTAAACAAAATATTACATGGCTCACTATTCCATAAGTCATATATCTTTCTAAAGTTTTGTTGAAATACTTCAAACACATGAGTAACTTCTTCCTCTAACAAAACGTATTCCCAATCTCCTTCCATAAAATGTTTAAAAGTAGAGTAAGATAAATTTTGTAGTTCTTGATACATGGGATAGGTATCTTGTTCATGTATTGGAACTTGTTGGTTAGGGTCGTAGTCTTCTTTGTTTACCCTGCAAAGGGTTTGCACAAAATAGTTCTTCATATTATTCTGTCTTCGTATTGTGACAAAAACTCATCAGCAATCTTTTTAATCCAGGCAATCTGCTCTGGAGTAATAACAGCACTTGTTCCGTGAAAGAATGTATTTGTTAGTGTAAAGGTTGCATTTGGGAAATTGTTTTTTGCATCTTCTGGATTCATTAAATGACTGTATGCTGGTTGTAACATAATGTTTCCTGCAAAATAAGGTCTTGTCTGTATTTTATTATCTTCTAAATAATCCACATATTGTGTTCTAGTAAATGGTGCATCTTTTCTTATTGTTAAAGGAAATGCAAACCAACTAGGATCTGAATGTTCTCTAGGTCTGGGTAGCATAAAATATTTTTCATACTTTTCATATATCTCAAACAATAATTTATAATTTCTTCTTCTAAGAGCATGTATAGTATCTAACTTTTTAAGTTGCTCAAGGCCCATTGCACTTTGGATATCTATAGGTTTTAAATTGTAACCAATTTCGTCATATACAAATTTATGATCAAATGTTTGGTCAGGCATTGTGGGTATCCAATCACTAAAACGTTTTTTACAGGTACCATGTTTTAGTTTGTTTGCTTCTGGGCCTACGCAATAACAACCTCTCCCCCATTCTCTAAAACTCCTAGTAATAACTTCCTGCTCATTTGTATTACATGCAACAAAGCCACCTTCTCCCATTGTCATATGGTGTGCTGGATAAAAACTACAACTAGCCATTTCTCCAAAACTTCCAAGTGGTTTGTCTTTGTATGTACTGCCTAAGGCATCACAACAATCTTCTAGTAATACTAAATTGTATTTGTCAACTAATTCCATTAGTTGGTCCATGTTAGGCGGATTACCTAATACATGGGCAAATGTAATTACTTTAATGTCAGGATCATTTTTTAATATTTCTTCACACTGATCTAAATCAAGATTTAATGTGTCTAATTCTATATCACAAAATACTGGTTCAAATCCTACCTGTAATGCTGGATTTAGTGTTGTAGGAAAACCTGCTATGGGCATTAATACTTTTGTGCCTTTAGGAAAATTGTGTCCTCTTTTACTAGTAAGTGACACCATCATTAATAAGTTAGCACTACTACCTGAGTTTGTTAGTACGCCATGTTTTTTGCCATAGTATTTTGGAAATTTACGTTCAAACTTTAAACTTTTATCGCCCATTACAAGCCAACCATCTAATAATGTTTCTGCGGCTGATACATACTCATCACTATCAAATAATGGACCTGCATAATTTACAAAGTCCTTTCCAGGTACCCAAGTTTTATTTGATTGTTTTTCGTCTATGTACTCTTTTATAGACTCAAGAATGTTATTAAGTTTGTCGTCCATAACGATATTTATTTCCTTTTTATTCGTACTCTACAGGTTCTGATCTGTTGGTCTTCAATTCACACTTATCAAATTTGCCTACAGTCTCGTGTACTAAAGATTCTAGAGTGTCTTTGAATTTAAAATTAAATGTTTTTTTAAATTTTGTTGTAGTTACACCAAAGTTATAATTCTTTTTCTCTAATTTTTCATTAGTAATAACTTCTGGTGTGTCTTTGTTTATAACTTTAACTTTGGCAACTCTGCCTACTACCTCTGCAATTTCACCTGACGTGCTAGTAAAACTTGCTAAATTATAAATGCCTCTGTTGTTCTTATCTGATTCTATTATTGCTTCAAAGGCTCTCATAAGATCATTGATGCCTAAAATACTTCTTTTAGTATCAGCATTAAACAAATGTATCTCGCCTTTTGTTTTTGCTGTATTAGTCATAGCATTGATCATTACATCAGTTCTAATGTGTGGAGCAGGTCCATTTACTGTGCCAAATCTAAGTCCATAATATTCTGTATCACTTAATTTTGCTAATTGATCTATATGTAGTTTTGCCATGTCATAAAAATTTATAGGAGAGAAGTCTAAATATTCTTCGTCTATTTCATCTTCTGTGGTATTTCCATATACACTACTGCTACTCGCATATATAAATTTTGTGCCATTTAATTTTGTAAGCAGGTTAGCAAAGTTTCTTACATTATTATTCCAACTACTAAATTTATCGTCACACATCTTGACACTACTGTGACCTGCTAACAGTATTACTACATCAAATGTTTTAATATATCTGTCTGTGACATCATTGTAATCAAAAAATTCATACTCTGTGTCTACAGGATTACCAAACCAATTGATATCTACATTAGTTATATTGTATTTGTCTTTAAAGACTCTGTTGAATTTAGAACCGACGTATCCTACGCCGCCTAGTAGCAATATGTTTTTCATGCAACTATTTACCAGTTGCTATTGCTTGTTTGTATAATTGTTGGCTTGCCAAATTTTTTGCTTTGGCTTCACATTGAATATCAAAGTCATTCCAAAAACTCAAGGCCCAATCATTTGCATTTGCATTAGGGTAGAAGTCTGAATGAGCCCTTAGTTTCTGTTTCTTTGCACCACTTTCTATAAGTGTAGATATATTATGTAGTTGGTCGTGTTCATACCCTTCAGGTATCCATTCATCTCTACTGTAACTGTAATGCAAAGTAGGCCTTACACCTCTCCAACTGTCTATAATTCGCTTCACACGATCATCATCTGCTTGTATATATTCTTCATCACGTATCCAATGATGGTGTATATCAAGAACAAGTGCCAAATGTTTTTCTAATTTGAGACTTTCATCAAGTCCCCAACACATTTCATCGTTCTCGATAGCAATAGTGTTACGAGCTTCAGGCGAAAGTTTTGGTAATACATCTATAATACCTTGATAACCTTGTTTACCTGATATATGAACATTACACTTCATGTCCATAAACTCTTTACCAAAACCCATCCAACGTATCATGTTGCAATGGTACTCAAATTCGTCAATACTTCGCTCAACTACATCTGGCTTGTCA
>Ga0163109_10001136_pt1 | contig 21163 bp, 23 predicted proteins | sample CRUFie1St13metaG_FD_108704 | JGI IMG/M metagenome (GOLD analysis project Ga0163109, IMG submission 108704) | Marine microbial communities from the Costa Rica Dome - CRUD Field 142mm St13 metaG | ecosystem: Environmental > Aquatic > Marine > Oceanic > Photic zone | place: Costa Rica: the Eastern... | reverse complement strand
CATCAATAATGACAACTTTATTATCAAATAAATTTTTTGTATAACTAGCAGTAAGTTCTTTTAATTTACTTTTTCTAGATAAAGAACCGTTATAATTATGAAAAATGAATTTTTGATCAATCATTGTTCTAAGTTGTGTATTGAGACTTTTTTGTTGTATTTCAGTTAATGTATCATAATTACTTTCTTTTTTAACATTAACCAACCATGCTCCTTGTTGAGTTTGTATGTAATTAGTTGGTAGATTAAGTGCAGTAGAAAGAATTTCTAATAACTCTGGGTTTTCTTGAATACTGATGAATTCCCAAAATTGCTTTTTTTTGTAGATAGGATTGCCACAAGTTTTTATTTCTTCAATATAATTAGTTCTTAATGATGCAGGTGTTAGTACCATTATTTTTCTCTTTGTAATCATTGATTCAGCAGTGATAATAGATACATTTTTTAAAATATTTTCTGCAATTGCAATAGAAGAACATGTTTTACCTGAACCCAATCCATGATAAATTAAAACACCTTTATATGGTGTGTATAAATTGATATAATCTCTAACTAGTTTCTGGTGTGTAAATAATGATCTATCTTTTTTTGGACCCTTATATGATTCACATGTTTCCTTTTCCTCTTCTAAAATTTCTTTTCGATAAGGTTTTAATAAATTATTAATAAAATTTATAAACTTCTCTCTGTTATTCATGAAATAAGTTGATTTTAATATAGGTTTTGGATCTTTATCAGCAGGTAATCTATTTTCAAGAATTTCTCCTCCAATTTCTATAGATTTTATTTCTGCTACAGCAGCAATCGAGGTGTCTGTTTGCATTTCTTTTAATTTTTTCTTTTGTGAAGGCTTTATAATAAGTTTATTAATAGCATCTTTTTTAATTTTTTCTTTCTTTTGTGGTTCAATATCATCGTCTTTTTCTACCTTTTGTAAAATACTATCAATTACTTTATTTTTGCTTTTAATAGATTTAATAAATTTATTTCTATTGACAATATTTTCATTAGTTTTATCTTCAATAATTATATCTAAAACTTGTGGTTTTCCTTCTTCATCAGTAATTGAACTATTGATAATAATATCAAATTCTTTTTTTTTAGAAGGTATTGGTTTATTAAATAATCTTTGTAAGGTGGTCATATATATTATTTAAATACATTAAAAGTTAAACAATTTAATCAATTAAATCAATAGATTTTGCACAAGCGTCTTGTTCAGCTTTCTTTTTAATTTTGTGAACAGACTTAGATAAAAATATGAATGCTTTTCCATCATTATTTTCTGCTATTTCATGAACTTTTTCGAAACTACCAAGTGTTCTAAATGATATAGCATCATCAATTTTAACTTCGTGTATTTGTTGTCCTAAACAAATATATACACCCATCGTATATCCAACTTCTGCATCATATTCTTCAATTTCAATATAACTAGGTGTTACTTTAAATTCTTTTTGGATTTTAACTTGTAAAATATTTTTAAAATTATCATCATTATTAATTAATTCATTCCAGTTGACGTGTTTTTCAAAAACATTTTCAACGAAAATTTGTGCAAACTGAAATCCAGGACCAGTTACAAAAAAATTTTGAAATATAGCATTTTCATCGATAATTTCGGTTTTATTAAAATCTAAAAATAGTGCACCTAAAAAAGATTCAAAAAGACATCCTAATTTTTTCAAGTTAGTCCTAATACCTTTTTCCTCAGCGTGTTTAGAAATTATATACCATTTATGTAATCTCATTTCATAAGCAATTTTTCCTATAGCTTCATTTTTAACTAAAGCAATTTTTTTTTCAGTCATAAAACCTTCATTTTCTTTAGGAAAACGTCTGTATAAATAAAATTTAACTATACATTCAAGTACACCATCACCAAGAAATTCCAATCGTTCATTTGATTTACTTCTTAATGGTAAACAATCTATAGGTTGCTCAGTAATAATAATACCATTTTTTTCATTTTCAAGTTCAGGTCTTTTTGTATAAGAGCGATGATCAAAAGCCCTCTTATATAAATTGATATTTGTAATTTTTCCAGGTAATCCATAACGATTTAGGATAGATTGAACATCGTTTGCTGTAATTTCATTGTTCAAATTATTAAATGGATTAAAAATTAATTTTTCTCCTTGTTTAATAATATCATCATCCAGTTTACTCATATATATTTAGTCATTTATATATTTATATTGTTTTATTATTGATATTATCAAAAAAAAATATATTGGATATATATAATGCGCACTTTAGAAGGAAGAGCAAAGAACGTAAATTCTTTAATTAATTCAACATCCTCCAACGCTTGTGGAGGACCTGCAAAGAGTGGTATCATTCAAGCTTCAGCATATCCAAGAATTCCCAAAGGTACTCTTTTAGCTAGAGCCCCAGATCAACAAGTTATGGTATGTATGTTTGCAGCTGGTGCTCGTCAATACAGATACCAAGCACCAAAGAAACTTTTAGGTTAAGTTTGTTATTTTTATTTTTACTTAAATACATATTAGTTATTAGTATATTTAATATGAATATTGTTGTTGATTGTCGTGAGTTGGAATTATTTCCAAAATTAGAAAATGATAATGTAACTTTAGACCTAAGTTTAAATATTACATCAAAGAGTTTGGATTTAGGAGATGTAATTATTAGTGATTTGTCCGATAATCCATTAGTTATTTTTGAGAGAAAAACATTATATGATTTAGCTGCAAGTATAAAAGATGGTAGATTTATTGAACAGTCAGAAAGATTAATCAATTCAATATCTTTGAATAATCATAATATAGTTTATATAATTGAAGGAAATTTAAACAACTATAATGAAATTAAAGGAAGATTAGAAAAAAGAGCCTTATATTCGGCAATGACTGATTTAAATTACTTTAAGGGTTTTTCAGTAATAAATACACTAGGGACTAGTGAAACAGCTGAATTTATAATTAGATATTGTGATAAATTAAACAGAGAATTTAAAAAGGGTAAATTAACTTATGAAAAGGTTTCATATGACCAAACATTAAAAACTGAGAAAAAAGCAAACGTAACAAAAGATAATATATATATAATAATGTTAAATCAAATACCAGGTGTAAGTAGTAAGATATCAAAAGTAATATTAGATCATTGCGTTAATTTAAAGAAATTAATAGAAATATGTGAGAATAATCCTAAAGAGTTATATGAGTTATGTACAGTTGATAAAAATAATAAAAGTAGAAAAATTAGCAAAAAGACAATAGATAAAATTGTAAATTTTTTAATATAATTTTATAGTATGGGAGATTCACTTACAGACGATATTATTTCACAAAAATTATCAACAGAACAAATTTATTCAATGTCTAATGATCCTTGGCAACAATCATTAATGTTATGTAATGAGAAGAAACAAATTGTAAAATTTTTAGCAGAATATGCTAATAAATTTTTAAGATGTAAAGTATTAGTTGATATAGGGTGTGGTTTAGGATGTTTTTGTAATTTTCTTAAAAATTATACATTTTATAAGAAGATAATTGGAATAGATAATGCATCATCTGCTGTTGCTAAAGCTAAAAATAGTTTTGGTAATTTAGAAGGTGTTTCATTTGAAGTAATTGATGTTACTGAAGGAACATCTGCTTTTAAATTAAATTCATTAAATCCAAGTGTATTATTAATGGCTGATACTACTTGGTGTATAATAGAAAAATTACCAGATTTTAAGAGATTCTTGAGAGAAAATATGAGAGGTAAATATCTTATACATGTTTTACAAATACCAAAACATCAAGAATATACAACTCTTTTTACAGACCATGAAAGTATATTAAAATATTTCAACTTTGAATATATATTTGATGGTGAATTTTACAAAAATAAAGAAGATGATGATATTATTAGTGTATCCTATTTTTTGGCAAAGATTAGATAAATATAATATTTAATATGTATATATAATGGATTTGTATATATACATACCAATTGGATTATTCGTTATTATTTTATTACTTATTATAAGTAATGTAATTAAATTAGATAATTTTTTTACAAATCAAGAAAGTTTTGAAAATAAAGATGTTAATAATAATATTAAGTTTAAAAATGAAAAAATATCAGAAGATCTTGATCTTTCAAAAAAATCAACATATTTTAACAATTTGATATTCAATTTAGACGAGCAAGCGAGTTTAAAAATGTTATCTATTATAAAAAATAACCCTGATATTCTAAATAGTGACAGTCAAAATACAGAACTATTGAATAAATTTAATTCTATTGCCGAATTCCAAAAAAATTTGAATATGTGTTCTAAATTTCTAGATACTGTTTAGAATATTTTTTAGAATTATAATGCATATAAATCCTCCATTTTAAATTCATATATATCTTTTTCAGTTGTATAATTAGTAAATGTTTCATTATTTAATGTTTCATTAGTTAATGTTTCATTATTTAATGTTTCATTATTTAATCTTTCATTATTTAACATTTCATTAAAATAATTTTTACATGTACTATTGTTTTTTATTTTGTTTGAAATAACATAACTATCTACGGCTTTTTTGGTTGAATAATAAAGTAATGCAAGATACAATACTGTTAAAAATTCCATGGATGATCCCATTTATAAATAATATATTATAATTATTTATAAATTTTAATGTTTTCTTGATTTTCTTCTTGTCTTTCTAGTCTTCTTAGACTTCTTAGACTTCTTTGATTTCTTACCTCCCTTTGTCTTACGACTTTTACGACTTTTACGATATCTTTTCCCACCTGCACTGAATGGATTAATATTGGACCATTGAAAAGAGTTACCTTTTTTCATTCCAGCCCATTCTGTTTTCAGAGCTTCGTATCTTTGCTCCATAGTACCTGTCTTTCCCAATAATCCTCTAAGTAAATCTGGTTGGCCTTGATTTCCAGTTTCATCTGCCGTCTGATTTGCCAACTCTGGACTCGAAAATCTATATGCTGCAAACTCTTCTGCTTGTTCTTTTTCACTCTTCACTTTAGGTGCTGCTGACTTACCAAACCCAAAACCAAAGTTCATTGTTATAAAATATATTAATATTATATTTGCTAAATAATTTTATTAAACATTTTCATTTACCTTATTCAATAATTGTTGTGTAGCATCTTCAACTTTTTCTTCAATCTTTTCTTCAATCTTTTCTTCAATCTTTTCTTGTACTTTTTCCTTAGCATCTTCAACCTTTTCATTGACTTCTTCGTTAACATCTTTAACCTTCTCTTGGACTTTTTCCTTAACATCTTCAACCTTCTCTTGGACTTTTTCCTTAGCATCTTCAAGCTTCTCTTGGACTTTTTCCTTAGCATCTTCAACCTTCTCTTGGACTTTTTCCTTAACATCTTCAACCTTTTCTTTGACTTCTTCAACCTTCTCTTGTACTTTTTCCTTAGCATCTTCAACATTCTCTTTGACTTCTTCAACCTTTTCCTTGACTTCTTCGAGTTTTTCTTTTAATAAATTATTAACATTATCAAATAAATCTTCATGTACTGAAACATCTACATTATTTGTATTAATTGGTTCGCCTTCATCATCCCAAGGATTATTTTTAATATTTTCATAATAGAAATCTATATTGTGATCAGATATACTATAAAAATTTAATAAAGTATTATTACAATGACAACCATCTTCATTACTATAATTTGAAATAATTTCAACATCATTCGGTTTAACATGTACATTAATTCCTACATGTTTATATCCAAACATAAAAAGAACAGTTACAACATCTCTATTATTAGTAAATCTATAATGAGTTAAATTTGTCTTATCATCAAAAGCTTTTCTAAAATTTATACCTCCTACTCTTGGACTAGCGAAAGATACAACAGTAATATTTTGTTCTATTTCTCTTGATAATTCATATCCAAACAGTGTACATAATGCACCACCTAAACTATGTCCAGTAATACAAATTGCATAATCTTTATATTCTTCTTTTTCTAATAAAGTTTTTACACAATCTCTTATTCTTTCATAATTGTTATTTGTATGTAATTGAGAATGAAAACCTTTATGAACCTTAATATCATCATGTAAAATTATTTTGCTAAATTGTAAATCAAACCACCAATCTTTTAATGATTCACTTCCCCTAAATACAACGCATATTCTTTTAGTATTTTCACTTAATGTAATAGCAACCTGTAAATCAGTATTTTTATCACTAATGAAATCAATAACTTTACCATGTGGTGCATAATTTTTAATATTTGTTAAAACTTCTTTTCTTTGTGGTGAAAGATCTTGGAGTTCTTCATGTGGTTTACTCAAATACTCTTCTATTGTTTGATTATTATCAAGTTTAAAAGTTTTAACATAATCGTATACTAACATTGGTAATGCAACAACTTCAAGAGCTTCTACGTGCTTGAGCATATATTATATATATTACAAAAAATTTTATTTTATAATATATATATGGAACTAAAAAATGAACATTTAATATTTTTATTGACATTATTCATCGTGTATTGTTATACACTTCCTAGATATTCATACTATTTACCGACTATACCTATTTATGATAATGATGAAGCAAATTTAGTGAAGGAAATTACAAAAACTAGAACATATGAAGATAAAGAATTTTTTTATTTAACAGATCCTAGTGTAACAAAAGCATTTTTACCTTATGTTGAAGAAGATGAAAAAGAACTAACAAGAATTATATCTAATCTTTTATTAAATTGTTCAGGATTATTTTTGAAATATGTAATAAATCGTCCAAGACCTTATCAAGTTGATCCAAGTATAGATTATTTAGAATCAAAAACAGGTAATACTCCAGCTCTTCCTGCTGGTCATGCATTCCAAGCTTATTATTTATCACATATTTTATCAGAAAAATATCCAAATAAAAAAAGTTTATTTGAAAACTTAGCTGAAAGATGTAATGAAGTTAGAATTAAAGCTGGTATTCATTATCCAAGTGATGGAGAACTTTCTAAAATATTAGTTGATTCAATTCTAGCATTTGAAGGTAGAAAAGAAGTAATGTGTAGTTTTAGTTGCTTTGCTTATCCATTTAATGATATTGATAAATATTAATTATTTTTCAATTTATTAGCAATAATTTCATGTTCAACTACATTGTTACTATACTTAACACCTCCCCAATTAGTCATCATAGCGTTAGGACTATATTTACGTGTAACTTCATCCATACTGTATAACTTATCTAAAGGTGTATTTAGTCCTACATATTGATTTTGTTGATCAAAACCTGGATATGAATTTTGATTGTATGGTTTATCGTCACGATGAGAATCTAATAATTTAGATTTCATCTGATTATCAGTAGTTGGTTTAATTTTTTCTGAAGGAAGATTATTTTGTAAGTTATTAGGATCTTTTATTTTATAAACAGATTTACCTTGAACATCGTATGATTGTTGTAGAAACAATAATGGACATCTAATGTTTTGACTTCTTTGCCATTGAACAAATTCAGAATATTCTTCTAAATTATCGAACTGTATTGGATTAACTCCTGGAATTTCAGCAAGTTTAGAATTATATAAATATATTTTATCTCCTTTTTGTATTAACATATCAGGACATCTTTTACCAGTGAAGCTTTCAATAACATCTTCACTTTTATAAGTTAATACAAAATATAATCCAATTAAAAATAATGTTATAGCTAAAATAAATTTGGTGGTAACTTTATACATATATAATTATGTGATAAAATAAATATAACAATATTATATATGGTAAAAGTATATCTTATAAAAAAAAGAAGTGAAACAAAAAAGATACGTGAAATGAATGATGATATTAAGGGTAATTTAAAAATTGTTTGTATGATTTATTTAGATGGATGTCCTGCGTGTGAAAGAGCTTCCCCAATCTGGTCTGAAGCAACAAATGTATTTAAAAGAAAACATCCAAAATGTAAAACAAGAATTGCATACATAAATAGAAACACACTTGATGATATTGATGTAAATACTGATGATGTAACAAGTTTTCCTCAATTTGCAACAATCGAAAATAAAGAAATAAAAAAATTCGAACCTGATCGAAGTGTTTCTGGATTGATGCAATTTTTAGAAGAAGAATCTGAAAATAAAAAAAGAGAGGATATAATTGGTGGTAAAAAAACAAGAAAAATAAAAAGAAAAAATAAAAGTACTAAAAAAGTAAAAAATTTATATTCTAAAACAAAAATGTTATCAAGTGACTATCTAAAATCAGGTATTCATTCTGTTTACTATTCGTGTTATGGTAACAAGAAAGGTAAACCAGTATTAGTTGTACGTGGAGGACCAGGAGGTAAAACATATCCAGAAACAGCACGATACTTTAATCCAAAGAAATATTATGTAGTTATGGTTGATCAAAGGGGATGTGGTAAAAGTAAACCATACGGGGAATTAAAAGATAATAATACACATGAATTAATAAAAGATTTTGAAAGAATTAGAGAGAAACTTAATATAAAAAAATGGATGTTGTGGGGTGGATCATGGGGATCAACATTATCATTAATATATGCTTTAAAACATCCCGAAATAGTATCTGAGCTAATATTAAGAGGTATATTCTTAGGAGGAAAAGACGAAATAGATTGGATAAATAACGGTAAAGGTGCAAATTATTTCTTTCCTGAAAAATGGGAAAATTATTTAAAAATAGTACCTGAAGATGAGAGAGATAATATAATGGAAGCTTATGGTAAGAGAATAGAAGGTAAATATGGTAATAAAACAAAAGATAAATTTATGTTTAACTGGGCTAGATGGGAAGACGAAATTTTAAGTTTAGTTCCTAAAACAGAAAAACAAGTAAAAAAAGAGTTATTGAAAAATGATTATTACAAAACAATAGCAAAAATGGAATATCATTATTTTAAAAATAACTTATTTATTCCTAATAATTTTTTGAAAAATAAGGAAAAATACAAATTATTAAAAAATATACCTGTAGAAATAATTCACGGTAGATATGATATGGTTTGTCCTCCATATGCAGCATATGAACTACATCAATTAATTCCTCATTCAAAAATACATTTTACTATTGCTGGTCATACCATCACTGACGATGAAAATAAAAAAAAACTAATAGAAATAACTAATAAATATGTATAAAATTAATTTATAATTATTTAAAATATAATTATAAATCGAATTACATTACATTAATCCTTCTAATTTCATAGAACGAATAAGACGAGTTACACCGATTCCTCCACCAGAACGCTTAAAGAAATCAAACTTGAAAAATTCTTTTAGCTCTGACATAGTTCTATCCTCACCAAATAACTCATACATTTTATCTTTATATGCGCCATCCATAATTGTCATAAATCTATCTCTCATAATTTCAATATCAGTTTCTCTTTCAGCAGAACCAATCGTTTCTTGACCGCTCATAATAACATCTATTTTATTTGCTGTTCCTTCTTTAGGATCATCATGTCTTTTCATATTCCAAAAAGGACTAGTAAATTCTGGAAAATCAGTCAAGAAAAATGTTGGTGTCTTATCTTTATAAAGGGAATTTTCATGTACATTTTCTAATTCCGTAGTTCCATATTCAGCAGCAACATCCAAGTATTTACCAGAAATAAATTTAGATGCATCGTATCCAAGATGTATCAATAAATCCTTTTCCATTTGAATCAATTCATCCATACCTCCTTTCATCTCAAATTCAAACATTGGGAAAATTAAATTATGTCTTCCAGGTACAGGATTAGGTTCATTTCTATAACTTGTGCTTACACAAAAATAACCAGGTACATTTGGATTTTTTAGTAATTCATATTCTAACCACATTTGACCTGTTTGAGGTAAAGGCCAAACTTGATTTACATATTCATATGTAGATACTGTAAATGGGTCTTCACAAGCTGCTAATATGCTAAGACGATTTTGAGTATGTACTTCGACATATCCACGTTTCAAGAAAAAGTCACGTAACTTTTGCACAATGGCATTAAAATCACAACTTTTAATTATAAGAGGACTTTCGTAAGGATTGTTATAGTCATTGCTACCGTGGTTTTCTAGAGAAGAAACTTTAAACTCGCTCATTAAATAATTACTATATTTTATTTCTAAATCTTTTTAATTATAAATATTAATATAATTAAAAATAATAAAAAAACAAGTAATAAATACGTTTAAAATTGATTTATAATTATTTAAAATTATAATTATAAATAATAATAATGGCATTAGAATATCGTTTGTTTGATTTTACAGTTAGAAATATTTCATTTGAAGATATTGATGACGATGATGAAAACAATAATTCTTTTAAGGATGATAAACAATTTGAAATAGAAATGTTTGGAATAAATGAAAAAGGTGAAACTGCTTCAATAACAGTAACTGATTATTTACCATTCTTCTACATAAAAGTTGGAGATTCATGGAAAGATAAAGATGTTAAAAGTTATGTTGAAGAAATGAAGAAAACTTTAAAACAATATTGGCATGATAGTATAATATCATATAAATTAGTAAAACGTAAAAAATTATATGGTTTTGATGGTGGAATTAATCATAATTTTATTGAAATGAAATTCAAAAATACATTTATTATGAATAAGATAAAATATCTATTTTATGATGATGATAACAAAGAAAAATTAAAAAGAGGATATTTATTCAAAGGAACTTATACTAGATTATATGAAGCCAATATCCCCCCACTTCTGAGATATTTTCACATTGAAAATATTAGTCCTTCGGGTTGGATTAGGTTAGATAAATTTCGTGAAGTTTCGGAAAGTTCAAAAAAGACAAGGTGTAAAAGAGAATTTAAAATAAAATTCGGTGATATAACACCATTAAATGATAAGGAGACACAAGTTCCATATAAGATATGTAGTTTTGATATAGAAGCTAGTAGTAGTCACGGAGATTTTCCTTTACCTGTAAAAGATTATAAAAGGTTAGCAGTAAATATAATTGATTATTGGAAAAGTCAAAAATCATTATCTGATATAAAGGCAAAAGCACTTATAGAAAAGTTAGTATTATCAGCATTTGGTCATGGAAATATAGAAGAGATAGATAGTGTCTATCCTAAACAAGAAAGAATAGATAAAGACGAACTAGCAGCTATAATAAAAGAATGGTTAAAAGATAGAATTAAAACGGATGAAAAAAAAGATGATGAGTCTCCGTCGTTTGATTTTGAAGAAGAAGAGGAAGAAGGTACTCCTCATTGGTCAACATTTGGAAAAAAGAAAAGTAAATTTCTAAAAAAAGAAGTATCAGTTTATGATTTAATTACAAATAGCTCATATGAATATGATGAGAAAATTACATTCTTAACTAAATCTTTTGATAAAAAATTTCCGGAATTGCATGGTGACAAGGTTACTTTTGTTGGTTCTACTTTTTGGAAATATGGAGAAGCAGAGCCATATTTAAATCATTGTTTAGTTTTAGATGATTGTGATCAATTATCTCAAAAAAAAACTGTAATTGATACTGTGTACAGTGAAAAAGATTTATTACTTGCTTGGAAAGATCTTATCTTGAAAGAAGATCCTGATATAATAATTGGATACAATATATTTGGTTTTGATTATAGTTTCATGTATGAAAGATCGAAAGAACTTAAATGTGATAGACAATTTTTAGAATTATCTCGAATAAAAAAAGAAATATGTCATGAAGAATATAGTAACGGAAAATTTAGAATAGCTCAAAGTAAAATTGTAATTGCTAGTGGAGAACACAATCTTAAATATGTTAATATGACAGGAAGATTACAAGTTGATTTATATAATTATTTCAGAAGAGATTATAATTTAGATTCATATAAACTAGATTATGTTGCTAGTCAATTTATAGGAGATAAAGTTTCGAAATATGAAGAAATTGGAGGTCAAACAAAAATATACACAACAAATATGACTGGATTATTTGTAGGAAGTTTTGTTCATTTTGAAGAAACTAGTCATAGTACAGATTATTATAAGGATGGTGATAAGTTTAAAATTGTAGATATTAATTTTGAAGAAAATTCATTTATTCTTGACAGTATAGAAAAATTTGATATGACAAAAAGTGTTAGATGGGGAATGGCAAAAGATGATGTCACACCACAGGATATATTCAGAATGACTAATGAAGGGCCAGATCAAAAGGCTATAATTGCTAAATATTGTATTCAAGATTGTAACCTAGTTCATCATCTCATGAACAAAATTGATGTTATTACTGGTTATGTTGAAATGTCGAAAATTTGTAGTGTTCCTATGAATTTCTTGGTTATGAGAGGTCAAGGAATTAAATTAACTAGTTTTATAGCTAAAAAATGTAGAGAAAAAGATACATTAATGCCTGTAGTTGATAAAAAATTTAATGATGATGGTTATGAAGGTGCTATAGTGTTAGATCCAAAATGTAATTTGTATTTAGAAACACCTGTTGCTTGTGTAGATTATGCTTCTCTCTATCCTTCATCAATGATTAGTGAAAATCTATCACATGATAGTAAAGTTTGGACTAAAGAGTATGACCTCCAAGGAAACCTTATTTATGAATATGGAGAGAAAAATGAAAATGGAGAATATATATTTGACAACTTAGAAGGATATGAATATGTAGACATTACATATGATACATTTAAATACATACGTCCTCGTGTTGGTGCAGCTTCCGTAAAAACATTATCAGGTAAAAAAATATGCAGATGGGCACAATTTCCAAATGGAGAGAAAGCAATTATGCCTTCTATTCTAGAAGAATTATTGAAAGCAAGAAAGGATACTAGAAAAAAAATTAAAACTGAAAAAGATCCTTTTATGCAAAACATATTAGATAAAAGACAACTTAGTTATAAAGTTACTGCTAACTCTTTATATGGTCAATGTGGAGCCAAGACTAGTACATTTTATGAAAAAGATGTTGCAGCTTCAACTACTGCTACAGGTAGGTTATTATTAACATATGCTAAAAGAATTATTGAAGAAGTATATGGGGATTCAATATGTCATACTAGTAAATTTGGAGAAGTTAGAACAAAAGCTGAGTACATATATGGTGACACGGATAGTGTGTTCTTTGCATTTCATCCAGAGGATCCAAAAACTGGAAAAAAAATTGTTGGAAAAGATGCTCTTGAAATTACTATTGAACTTGCTATTCAAGCAGGAGAACTTGCATCAAAATTTTTGAAAAAACCACATGATCTAGAATATGAGAAAACATTTATGCCATTCTGTTTATTATCTAAAAAAAGATATGTAGGTATGTTATATGAAAATGATGTTAACAAATGTAAGCAAAAAAGTATGGGTATAGTTCTTAAAAGAAGAGATAATGCACCAATAGTAAAAGATGTTTATGGTGGAATTATTGATATCTTAATGAAAGAACAAAATATACAAAAAGCGGTTGATTTCTTATCTTCTTGTTTAGAAAAGTTAAAATCAGGAAAATATCCTTTAGATAAATTAATTATTACAAAATCATTGCGTTCAAATTATAAAAATCCTGAATCTATCGCTCACAAAGTTCTTGCTGATAGAATAGCTAAACGTGATCCTGGTAATAAACCTTCATCTGGTGATAGAATTGCTTTTGTTTACTTTCATAATAAAGATAATCCAAAATTACAAGGAGATAAAGTAGAAACTCCTACCTTTATGATTGAAAACAATTTAAAACCTGATTATGCACATTATATTACAAATCAAATTATGAAACCTGTTCAACAATTATTCGCTCTAGTTTTAGAAGACATTCCAGAATTTAAAAAGAAATTATTTAAAGTAAAGGAATTCAAGAAAAAGATTAAGTTGATAAAAGATGAGTTAGGTGATGATAAATTAAAAATGGAAAAAAAGATTGAGGATTACAGAAACAAGGAAGTTAAGTCTATACTATTTGATAAATACTTAAATGAAATTTCTAATGATAAAAATAATATTCAGACACTTAACAAATACTTTACAAGATCATCGTGATTGAATATAATAACAAGCAATTAATTATATTTTTTAATGTTAACATAATATATGTCTAAAGAAGTAGAAAAAATAACAAGAACTATTGAGCAAGCAGAAGAAAGTTTAGATAGATTATCAATTTCATCATCTTCTGTTCCTACGTCTTCTTCATCTAGAGTTAATGAATTAAAAAAAAAAGAAAATGAAGCATATAAAGAACTAAAAGATCTTACTATGAAAGCATCGTTAAATAGAGCTTTAGAAGAACAAAATGAAAGAGGTAATACTACTGTTAGTAAAAATGAAAAAGAACTTGTACAAGCGGTAGAAAATGGTGATTTTAAAGAAGTGGCTCGAATTACAAGAAGTGATATGATGAGTGAAATTCAAGCCAACGGTGATCAAATTAATAAATTGAAAAAAGAAATGAAAAATTTTACTCAAAATGCAACTACATTAAAAGAAATATCCCAAATAAGCGATAAATTAGATGGGTTTAAAGCTAGATTTGAAAATGATATCAAGCATTGGAGAGATAGAAAGAAACAAATGAAAGATGCCGAAAAAAATACACTTGATAGATTAAAAATGACACGTGAAAAAGGTATAGAAGTACCAGAACAACAAACTAAAGATGATAAGTTCAGTCTACAACAGATAAATCATATAGTTATGGGTTATGATAAAATTATAGATGATAATGAAGAATTGATTGAATACATTGATAAATTCAAGAAAGAAGATCTTACTAATAGGCAAACGATAATTCAAAATGAACAGGATGATTCTTGGATGTATGATGATCAACAAGTATCATCACAAAAAAAAAATAAGAAAAAGAAAGGAAAGAAGGGAGGAATGGATACTTCTAGTATTGAAGCAAATAAAAGATATTCAAATCGAAAATCTGAAGCACGAACAAAGGCAATTGCAATAACAGCAGCAGAGAGAGCAGCAGAAACAATATTTCCTTCAATGCGTTCTCTTGGGCATTCATTACCATTAATAGATATTACAGGTAAAACACGTAAAAGAAAACCATATACACAAAATACTAGAAAAAAACAAAAGCAAAAAGCCCCAAAATCTTTACCATTAAATGATAATAAAAAGGTTTCAACTAAAAGACAAAGAAGTAAAAGTATTGGAGGAGCAAAAAGAAAATCTAGAAAGAAGAAAGGTGGAATGGAAGAAGAACAAGCTAGAAAAAAAGTAAGAATTGATGAATCAAGAAACACAATTGCACGAGATGCATCTAGAAATATCGATGCCAGTGATCTCGCTAGGGGAGAAGATCAAGCATCAGTGATGCAGGCAAGTAGAAGAAGTGTCCCCAAAAGTAATTCCGAGAGGAGCAAGATGCGACAGGATGCTATGTGGGCAAATGATACTCGTCCAAACGCACCATCATCTCCTCCACCATCTCCTCCGCCATCTTTAATAGTTTTTAATTCATTTGTAAGAAGAGGACCACGAAATTCAAGAGCAACTCTCAATTTACTAAATAGTACACCAAGACGACCTTCCTTATCTCCATTAGAAGATTTATCCTCTTCATCATCATCTTCATCATCTTCTTCATCATCATCTTCATCATCTTCTTCATCATCTTCTTCATCATCATCATCTTCATCATCTTCTTCATCATCTTCTTCATCAGGAAAAAGATCTAGAGGTGAAATGCTACTAGCAGAATCAATAAAAAAACAAAAAGGAGGTAATGAACAACCACATATTAATCAGATTCTAATGTTGATTGCTACTGGAAGAATATTTAACGAATATCCAGATGATATTACTAGGAAAAAGCTAATAAATAATGCTGTAAATGATTGGAAATCAGAAGCATTTAAATCTTCACTAGAGAGAACAAGGAATAGAAATACAAACGCCTTAAAAAGAGTTATTTTAGGTCATGCAGTACATATATTGAATATACATAATGGGAATATGATGAGTTTAACAGATCTTGAAAATGCATTAATGAACGAAAATAGTACTTATAGAGAAGACCCCTATGATCCAGATCCAAATAAAGTAAAAAAAATAATGATTTTTAGAAACATTATGAATCAAATTAATAATAGTATACGTACAATTGATTAATAACTTATCTTCTCTCATTTCTCTCGTGATTTACTTTGAAGCATTGAAAATATGGAGTGGGAGGTAGATATTTGAAAGTCCGTATTATCGATATCAAAATGACCTTTCCAAGAATTTCATGAGAGAAATTATATAAGTAATATATAATGAAGGGTGGTGTTTTCGAAGTACCTAAGAATAAAAGAAACATTCAAGAAAAAATGCGTAATTTTTTCTATAATAATCCAGAATTTAAAATGTCATCTCATGCAGGGATAGAATCGATTGTATGGAATTCAACATATACAGACCCAATAACAAACCAAGTGAAACCAATTACAGGAAATGAAAATGCGACTAATGTGCACGCAAAAATCAATAATAGTCGTTATGTAAAACCCGAAGTTGATAAAGGATATACACCAACTGGTTTGGGTAAAATTTGGGCTGGAAAATTTATGCAATTTTTAAGTGATAATCGTCTTAAATTTGACGAGAGTGAACAACCAGGGAAAGGAGCTATTCTATTTAGTATGTATGGAGAACCTAACGAGTATCTTACGGGGCAAGATAAAGATACTTATAAGCGAATGGCACCTACAATAAATAGTGTAATAATGAGATGGAGAAACAATTACTATAAACCTGGTAAATATATTGCTCAAATAAAAAATAAAAGTGCCTGGTTCGGTGGTAAAAAATCAAAGAAACGTAAAATTAATAGAAAATCAAAAAAGCAAAAAAAATCCAAAAAAAGAGTTCGTAAATTAAAGAAAACAAAAAAGATAAAATAATATAATGGAGAAAGTTATTGATCACGAAAAATTTTTCGACAAGCAAAAATATTTAGAAAACATAATTCCTCTTTTACAATTTTATTTAAAGATAGACGATTACAAGAATGCGTATTTATTATTAGTAAATATGATACCTAAGATTTCACCAATTTCGAAAACATTCATAGAGAATTTAAAATACAAAAGAGATGATAATAGTTAATAAAAAAATTTTCTTTTAATATACTATATGAGTAAAGAATCTTTTATAACAGGACCTAAAATATATTCTAGAGATGCTTCAAGTTTTTTTGCATGGAATAGAAGATTAGGTGCAAACTTACAACCTAAAAAGTATTTAGATACTAGTGATGTAATACAAAGTAGTATAAATACAAATGTAAGACCATCAAGAATGCCAGTATTAGCAGCAAGAGCAGGCCCATCATCTGGTAAAGGAATCAAAAACGTTACAAGACAAGATTCTTCTCAATTTACACAGGATAGAAGAGCAAATGCAGTATCAAAAGTGAATTTGAATGAAGATAATAATAAAACTTATGATACAAGTTTTGTAAAATCAAAGTTAAGAAGAACAAGAAGCTTAGGTACAGTAGCACCAGCAAAGAAAGGAGCAAAACCGACTTTTTGTTGAGCTCCGTTGAATAATATGTAAATTAATTTATTATTAATATTTAAAGAATAATTTTAATAATAAAATAATGGATATATCGTCTGATTACCCTTTAATTTTACCAAATAGAGAGATAATAAAAGGTGAAGTAAAATTACTATGTCGTGAAGTAAAATTAATAGATGATGACTTTAAACCAAACGAAGAAACAATATTTAAACCTATTAAAAAATCCGAAAATGAATTATGGATAAGTCGTGAATTATTAATATTATCATCAATAATGATTACTACATTATTTATATTAAATCAAACATATTATTATTTAATAGACTTAAAAAAAAGTGTTTAGATAAGTTAATGAATAAAATCCCATATGATATAATAAGAGAAAACATAGTTCCTTATACATATAATATTCAAAGTAAAGAATTACGTGATGACATAATATCTTATTGTAATACAAAAAAACATTTATTAGAACTTTATTTTAATAGATGGAATCATGCATATTATTATGAACCAAATGCTGACATAAATTGGTTAGAGAACGATATATTTAGATTTTTAAATGACGATGTTGCTTTAATTCAAGGATTAACACCTAATATGAGAAGTTATCTTAGAAGATTTTATAAATTACGAAATAAAATAAATCAAAACAATTTTATAGAAAACTTTCTTCCGTCATTTTTAAACCGTAGTAAAAATCCAATATATTATATAAATGTTTCATTAGGTATTTTGAATAAAGAAGAAAGAGTATGTTTAATAAAATTTCTTGAGAAATTAAGTGATGATGAATTTCATGCCTAACCATAGAATATATATTTTAAAATAATTTAAATATGTTGTATTGTGAATTAGTATAATGGACCATGAAAAAAGTATACATGATACATGGAAATTTATTTATGATAATAATTCATATTCAGCAGATTTAATTCAATACAATTATGGATTTTATTTGAATATAGTTACAAATGAAAAATATTCGTTTGAAGAAGGTATTAAACATATTATAGGAGAAAAAGAGGAAGCGAATGTTTATAATATGTGGTGGTTAGAAAATTCATAGTAGTATTTAATTTTCTTTATTGATAAATTGTTCAATAACATAATCCATATTAACAAGTGGTGCAGAGAATGTTTCTTTTGATTCATGACTTCTATGGTGATGTTCAGTGTGATTTAGTGGAGAAACAATATAAGGTGGATATTTAATATGTCTGAATTCTTCACAATGTATAGTTAAATTTAAAAAAGATATAAGGCTAATAGATGATCTAAAGTTATTAATATTAGGATTAACGATAACAGCTCCAACTAAAAAAGGTAAAACATAAACAAATAAAAATTCTTCAGTAGTAACCGCATGTCCAACTGATGGAAAGATAGGATTTGTAAATCTGTGATGATATTCGTGCCATTTTCTAAAATTATTATTTTTATGCATTATGTAGTGAAGAACATAATACCCTATATTATGAATAATAACCAAAGGTACAAATTCTTTTATTGCGAAGTGATTATTTATATCATTTTTAATAATAAGTTCCTTTGCAATTTTGTATATAATAGGACCTAATAATAACATATTTAAGAAAACAGTTTTATAACATGAAATAACCAAATTTTTATCATTTTCCCAAAATTTTAATAAAGACTTTCTAGATATTGTTGTATCCATAATGATACCTAATAAAACACTAACAATACCAATATCGAAACCTTCTAAATATGAATATTTCATTATATTTATATTTAGAAATTAATGTTTAAATACTTGCTTATTTAGTAAATAACCAGAAGCCCATGTTCCAATAGTTACCCACATAGTATCTATAACATCAGAACCTTTATTTATTGCCCAATTTAGGGATTTACAATAAGGAGTACTACTTAATAAAGGTGAACTAATAAAACCATAAATACTCCAATTATTACAATTATACGCATATAAATTAGATGCTCCATAATGAATTAAAATCCAAACACCATATATTCCAATTGAATTATATATGTATGGATGCATGTTAATAATAGAAGAGGATAAGGAATTGTAATATGTAGTAATTTCCATAATAATTATAAGATTATACTTTTAGATATTTTATAAATTTGTTTATAATATATAATAATTATGTATTTTATATTGTTTTTTATAATGATTTCATTCTCATCAACTTACTCTTATGTAACAAAAACTCTTCTTAGAGTAACCGAACCTAATAAACTAAGAGATTATTTAAAAAGTGAAATAAACAAAAACTATAAATATTTAACATATCCAAATTCTAAAAAAATTTTACATAATGAAATAGGTGATATAGACATATATGGTGATGGTAGTTTAGAAAAAAACGTTGAACATATATATCCTCAGTCAAAATTTAAAAATAAAGAAAAGAGAACAATGATGAGATCAGATTTACATAATTTATATCTTTGTAATACAAAATTAAATAATATAAGACAAAATTTTAAATATATGGATACGAAAGAATTAAATATAGATGATGACATAAAAATATTAGATATGAAAGGTAAAGAAATAATTAATAAAAACGAAATTTTCAAGAAATTTGGATATATAATGGGAACTAATAATAAAAAGAAAATATTTATTCCAACAAACTATTCAAGAGGTAAAATTGCAAGATCATTGTCATATTTTACAATAAAATATGATTTTTTAAATGAATTAAATGATATAATAAACATAAAAACATTGATAGAATGGAATTTAAAAGATCCTGTTGATAATGATGAGTATTTAAAAAATATAAAGGTATATAAACACCAAGGAAATTTAAATCCATTTATATTAGAGCCTGATTTAGTTCATTACTGTTTTTCTGATAAGATAGAAATAACCGAAGAAATATTAAGTAAAAAAAGACAATCATCGATTAATCATTTATATAGTATTAATTATTTGGTAAACGAGATAAAAGAATTAGAGCGTGAAAAAAAAGAAAGAGATATAATAATAAATAAATTATCTAATACTTCTAAGAAGTAACATTATTTAAAGATGCATCTGAAATGAATCTTTGTATAAAGTTAATTCTTCCAGTAGTTACACTATTTATATTACTAGAAATATCATTAAAAACATCTAATAAATTATTATTAATTGGTATTGTTTCAAAAGAACTAGTAATTTGTAAATTAGAATGTTCATCATTAACAAGTGCATCAACACTATCATATACAAGACTTCCAAAATGATAATCATCATTATCTTCATGATTATCTTGATTATTATTTTCATTCTCTGTTGTTGTTTCTCCATTGTTTAATTGATTTTCTTCATCGTTTGTATCATTATTATAAGTATTATTAGTGTAATTTTCATTTATATCTGTTTCTTCTTCATTAACAGTATTTAAATCACTATATCTGTATCTATTTCTGTGCTCTCTAATATCAAATCTACACATAGGACACCTAACATTATTTTCGAACCATGTTTGTAAAGCTTCTGTTGAAAAAATATGTCCACAAAATATTATTCTAGTAACTAAATCTTGATCTGTAAAATTAGAAAGTGTTATTGGACATCTAGTGTTTTGTGGATCATTAATATTATCAAATCTAATCAATTGTGTAGCTTGCCGTATTTGTCTATCATTAGGTCTAACAATGACAGGTGTCATTTCAACTTGTTCTTCAACATTGTTAATGATTAAATTTGGTAATCCTTGAAAATAATT
>Ga0163109_10001134_pt1 | contig 21172 bp, 25 predicted proteins | sample CRUFie1St13metaG_FD_108704 | JGI IMG/M metagenome (GOLD analysis project Ga0163109, IMG submission 108704) | Marine microbial communities from the Costa Rica Dome - CRUD Field 142mm St13 metaG | ecosystem: Environmental > Aquatic > Marine > Oceanic > Photic zone | place: Costa Rica: the Eastern... | reverse complement strand
GGTGAGAGGAGCTGACTTCACCGAAGGAGTCGCCATCACATCGAGCTGGTACCCGGACGACAACACGCACGTCGAGCCCGTGCGCTACGGCAAAGGCTCAAACTCGATGGGGTTGCTGCAGTCTGTTCTCACCACACCCGTTGCCGGAGAACCTCGGTGGCGTGTGTGGCTCAGAGAGTTGGCTCGACATCCTGGAATCGTGCGGCAACTGCTGGACGTCCGCGGGTGGTCCGAGCGCACGGTGATCTCGTTGATCATGCAGCCGGTCGACAATTCGTTGACATTGACAGGCAAGCGACGTCGACTCGGCCCGTTCTCACGGTGGCGGATGACAACGGATCAAGATCAATCGTCACCGGCTCCCACGTACATGCCGGTTGCCCAGGACGTGGTCCGTCGTGTTGCGGACAAGATCGGCGGTATTCCCGGTTCGAGTGTTTTCGAAAACATCGATGCGGCGCTCACAGCCCACTTCGTTGGAGGGTGTGTGATCGGGGCCGACGCCGATGTTGGAGTGGTCGATGCCTACCACCGCGTCTTTGGATACCCGGGGATGCACATCGTGGATGGTTCGACGATCACCGCGAACTTGGGCGTCAACCCATCGCTGACCATTACCGCGCAGGCGGAACGCGCGATGGCTTTGTGGCCGAATAAGGGTAAGCCGGATGCCAGGCCCGACCTCGGCGCAGGCTACGAGCCGGTCACTCCCATCGAGCCGGAGTGCCCGATAGTGCCGGCCGACGCACCGGGATCCCTGCGCCTGCCGCTCGCAACGTGACGCTGAGATACCTGACGTCGAGGTGTAGGGGATTTCTCGGTAGACGCGACGAATGAATGCCGCTTCCTTCAGATTCGTCATGAGCGGTCTGCGAGAGGCAGGTCACCGCCGCGCACGACCGCCTATTTGTGATGGACGTCACGCTAGGAGGATTTCTGGATCTGCGTTCGTTTTTGGTCAGACTCGGATGAATTGGGTCGAGCGGCGAGCGCACCCACCCGACAGGAGTGGAACCGGGCAGACAGCCCGGAGCGCAGCTCTGAAGTGGTTGGGGCTGCTGAGGTCGTTGCGACTGTTGGGGTTAATGGAATTGCGAACGTAGGCATGGGCATGGGCCTTGGTTCGGGGACGGCCGCTCGTGAGGGGCCTAGTGTTCGGTCTCGTGACGTCGGATGCCCCCACCCAGCCACGGACGCACCTGGTGGGGTCGATCATCGCGGCCGCCCTGTTCTTCTTGCCTCTGGGTCTGATTGCGGTGGTTTTCAGTTGGCGGACCGGCGTGTGGAAGCGGCGTGACGACCCCGCCCGGGCTCGCAGGAACTCACGGCTCGCCCTCGTCTTCATCATCGTGACGATCATCGTGGGCGTGCTCGTCTATGGCGGGCTCCTCGGCGCGCTCCTGGCCCTCGGCGCGTTCAGTTCCCCGCAGTAGGCTCCGCGGAGTGGAGCAGTCGCGTCGCACGGACTCCCTCGGAGCCCGTCCCGTTCTCGTGGTGGATTTCGGCGCCCAGTACGCGCAGTTGATTGCGCGGAGGGTTCGCGAGGCCCATGTCTATTCCGAGATCGTCCCCCACTCCGTATCAATTGAGGACGTTCGATCCAAGAACCCGTGCGCGATCATCCTCAGTGGTGGGCCTTCCAGTGTGTATGAGTCACACGCCCCCTCCTTCGACACCCGAATCTTCGAATTGGACGTCCCTGTATTAGGGATCTGCTATGGATTCCAAGCCATGGCTCAGGGCCTTGGGGGTTCGGTCGCTCGCACCGGGGGGAGCGAGTACGGCGGGACCACGCTGACGGTTCGCGCCCCAGGGACCTTGCTAAGCGGCCTACCCGAAACGCAGAACGTCTGGATGTCGCACGGAGATAGCGTGGACGTTCCGCCGGACGGATTCGACGTACTGGCCAGCACTCCTGGAGCGCCGGTGGCAGCTTTCGAGAACATCGAACGTCGAATGGCAGGAGTGCAGTTCCATCCCGAAGTCATGCACACCGCTCACGGGCAGCGCATCCTCGAGCACTTCCTGTGGCAGATCGCCGAATGCGAGCCAACATGGACGATGTCCGGGATCATCGATGAGCAGGTCGCGCGAATTCAAGATCAGGTGGGGGAATCCCGGGTCATCTGCGGCCTATCGGGGGGAGTCGACTCGGCCGTTGCTGCCGCCCTTGTGCAGCGAGCCGTCGGAGACCAACTGACATGCATCTTCGTCGATCACGGCCTGCTTCGAACAGGAGAGGTCGAGCAGGTGCAGCGCGATTTTGTCGCCGCCACCGACGTTCGGCTGGTGACCGTGGATGCGCGAGCGCGCTTCTTGAACGCGCTCGAGGGCGTCGAGGATCCTGAGACCAAGCGCAAGATCATCGGGCGCGAGTTCATCCGCGTCTTCGAAGACGCCGCTCGCCAGGTTGTCGCGGAAGCGGGGTCGGGCGGCAGTGTCGATTTTCTGGTCCAGGGGACGCTGTACCCCGACGTCGTTGAATCCGGTGGCGGATCGGGCACAGCAAACATCAAGAGCCATCACAATGTCGGTGGCCTCCCGGAGGACCTGGAATTCACTCTGGTGGAACCGCTGCGGACACTCTTCAAGGACGAAGTTCGCCAGGTCGGCCTCGACCTCGGGCTGCCCGAAGAGATTGTCTGGCGACACCCGTTCCCGGGCCCGGGTCTCGCGATCCGCATCGTCGGGTCGGTAAGCGAGGAACGGCTGGAGATTCTTCGAGCCGCCGATGCGATCGCACGGGAGGAATTGACCACCGCCGGGTACGACCGGGATGTGTGGCAGTTCCCGGTGGTAGTCCTCGCGGATGTCCGCTCGGTCGGTGTTCAAGGGGACGGTCGAACCTACGGACACCCCATCGTTCTGCGGCCGGTTTCGAGCGACGATGCGATGACGGCTGACTGGTCCCGGCTGCCCTACGAGGTCGTGGCGAGAATCTCGACCCGCATCACCAACGAGGTGCCGGAGGTCAACCGAGTGCTTCTCGATGTGACGAGCAAGCCGCCGGGCACCATCGAATGGGAATAAGCCGAATGGAAGTAATCGCACTGATGACCGACGGGAGCAGACGGTCGGCGCGGGCGCAAGGAAGGGAGAGGGCCGGATGTACGACGTAGCGTTGAGCGTTGCCGCATGTGCACGCGCAGGAACGCGAGCGGATGTCGCCTGGATGATCTCGCCCGCGGCCAGCAAGGAAGCCGTGATGATCACACCGGGGGGAGGGCACCTGGGTGTCCTCGCTAATGGAGCCTTCACCGGCTTCCTGGCGGATGCTGCCGCACGACAACTACCGACGGGGCGTCGGGTTCGCCATCGTGTCGAGGAATGGGAAGCGAGCACGAGCGGACTGCCGGCGGACTCGACTGTGGAGTTTCTGGTGGTTCCGGCCGCTCAGTTCCCCGAGGAGGTGTGGCCGGCGCTGATGGCTCGCGAACCCGTGATCATCGACAGTGTCCTCGACGGAGACGACGTAACTCAGATCGCGGTGACGACGTCGGCCTCGGCGACCGGCGCGGAGGCGACGACACTCGGAGCGGCTGGGCCTTGGGTCGACATCACCGATTCCCTTGTGCGCACGGTGCTCGTACCCGGCACAACGGTGGTGGTCGCCGGCGGCGGTCCGATCGCGGATGCACTCATCGCCCAGGTGAGCCTTCTGGGGTGGGATGTCGCGGTCGAGACGCGACCGGACTTGGTCGAGGGATTAACGACGCGGCTGTCGAGCGCGGATGCCGTTGTCGTCATGGGTCACGACGTCGAGACGTCGAGCCGCTGCCTGCAGGTGGCTTTGGACAGCGACGCCGGCTACATCGGCGCCTTGGGCTCCCGGGCGATGCAGCAGGCTCGGGGTGACTGGTTGGCCTACCGGGACGTGACCGACCTTTCGCGGGTCCATGGCCCGGCGGGACTTGACATCGGTGCGTCGACTCCGGAGGAAATTGCCGTGTCGATCGCCGCCCAAATCGTTTCAGTAACGCGCCACTTTGTGAATGACTGAACAAAGTTCTGCGAAATGCTTGCGGAGTGCGCAATCTCAGTGTTGAGTACCAGCCTCGGGCCTTATAGTGAAAACCACTTTCGGAGAAGAGGTTCGTATGGCAATCGAGTCCACGGGTCATGAAGGCGCAAATCCGCGCATGTTCGCTCTTGTGGAGGACTCGCCGAAGGAGGGCCCCTCGCCGACCGTGTGGGCCTGGCCGCAGTTCATCGACTTCCTCAAGGTCGCGGGGCAGCCCGTGCAAGGGCCTTGGCCGCCGCATCAGGAGCCTCGGCCCGACCCCGATGCAGACTCGCTCCCCGTCGCCGTGCGCGACACGGAGTCTTGAAGCGTCACTTCCGAAACGAGAACATCCAAGCTCCGAGTACCCAGCCCTAATCCGTAAGTCACGCACACAAACTGACAAGGAAAACATATGTACCCCAACCGTTTCGACTATGAGTCGCCTAAATCAGTGGAAGAGGCGATCGCAATCCTCGACCGCAGCGGCGGCGAAGCGAAAGTTTTGTCGGGTGGCCAGAGCCTGATTCCCATGCTAAAACTCCGATTCGCGGCGCCCGCAATGATCGTGGATATCAACAACATTCCTGGTCTGGACTACCACCACGTTGACGACGAGGGGAATCTGCACATTGGAGCACTCTGCCGGCACGTAGACTTGGAAGAGTCGGCAACGCTGGCGGATACCCACCCGACTCTCGCCGCGGCTGCCGGGTTGGTGTCTGATCCCATCGTCCGCACCCGTGGAACATTTGTGGGGTCGGTCTGTCATGCGGACCCGCAGGGTGACTGGCAAGCAACTATGTTGGCTCAGGACGGTTATGTCGTCGCGCAGGGTCCCAACGGACGCCGAAACATCGATATGCGTGATTTCGTCCTTGGACCGTTCGTGACCGCTCTCGCCTACAACGAGGTCGCAGTGGAAGCGGTTATCCCTGGCGCCAATGGCACGCCACGCGGCGGCTACTTAAAGCTCGAGCGCCGTGTTGGAGACTTTGCGACTGCATCGGTGGCGGTGTCGCTCGACTTGGATGGCGATGTCATCCGCAAGGCGGGCTGCGCCCTCGCTGGCGTGGGCGGTCGGACGATTGACGCCAACGAGGCGATTTCTTGCCTGGTGGGCAAAACGTTGACGGAGGACAGCATCGATCAAGCCTCCGACGCGGTTGCGGCAGTCGCTGAACCCCGCACAGACCATCGTGGGTCAGACGCCTACAAGCGACACATCGTCCAGACCTTTGTGAAGAGAATCCTGACCAACCTTGCCCAAACCGAGCAGAAAGCGGCCTGATATGACGAGCTTGTACGACGAGGTTCAGACACCGACGGACGGCGTTCCGACGCGTCGCGTCACGATGACGGTGAACGGAGAAAAGCGCACCGTCGATGTGGAGCCGCGGCTGCTGCTGGCGCATCTTTTGCGTCAGGGAATGCAACTGACGGGAACACACGTTGGCTGCGACACGACGAGTTGCGGTGCCTGCACAGTGCTACTTGACGGACGACCGGTGAAAAGCTGCACGATGCTCGCGGTCCAAGCCGACGGCCACGATGTGGAGACGGTGGAAGGTATGGGCTCGGCAAGCGAGCTTCACCCCGTCCAGGAGGGGTTTAAGGAAGAGCACGGCCTGCAGTGCGGTTACTGCACTCCGGGAATGATGCTGGCTTCGAAGGCTCTCCTGGAGCGGAATCCGGATCCAACCGAGGACGACGTCCGATGGGCGTTGTCCGGCAACTTATGTCGATGCACCGGCTATCAGAACATCGTGAAGTCGGTCCTGTGGGCCGCAGAGAAAATGCGTGCCGATAAAGGAGAGGATGCGTAATGGCACTCGATGAACTGAAGATCGGCGGCATGGGGGCGAGCCGCCGTCGCGTTGAGGACAACAGGTTTATTCGGGGCAAGGGCAAGTACATCGACGATGTCGTGCTTCCCGCCATGCTGCACATGGAGGTTCTGCGAAGCCCTGTCGCCCACGCCCGCATCAAGTCAATCGATACTTCTGCAGCGTGGGAGGTGCCCGGCGTTCGTCTCGTCCTGACCGGCGAAACGATGGCAGCTCGCAACCTCGCCTGGATGCCGACGCTGTCATACGACACTCAAGCCGTAATCGCGACCGACAAGGTGCGATTCCAAGGCCAAGAGGTCGCTGCGGTTGTCGCCGACGATCCGTACATCGCCAAAGATGCGTGCAGCAAAATCGTTGTGGAATACGAGCAGCTTCCGGCCATCGTCAATCCCGATCAGGCGAAGAATTCGGATGCGCCTCTTATTCGGGACGACAAGGTCAATCAGGACTCCAACAAGATCTTCGATTGGGAGATCGGGGACAAGGAGGCGACAGACAGGGCCTTCGCTGAGGCGGATGTCGTGTCGAGTCTGGATCTGCACTATCCGCGCTCGCACCCGTCGCCACTTGAGCCGTGTGGGTCGATCGCGGATTACGATCGCGCGACGGGCAAGTTGACTGTGTACATGACGACGCAGGCCCCGCACATCATTCGAGCGGCGGTGGCCATGGTGGCGGAGTTGCCGGAGCACCAGATCAGGATTATCAGCCCCGACCTCGGCGGTGGTTTTGGCAACAAGGTTCCGGTGTACCCCGGCTACGTCATCTCGATACTTGCGTCGATTCTTACCGAGCGTCCAGTTAAGTGGATTGAGGACAAGTCCGGCAACCTGATCTCGACCGGATTCGGACGCGACGTCTACCTGAAGGGGGAGATGGCGCTCCGCAGAGACGGGAAGATCCTCGGGATGCGGATGCACACCACATCCGATCATGGGGCCTTCTTCGCCGATGCCCAGCCGACTAAGTTCAAGATTGGCCTGATGCATTCAACGTTCGCGTGCTACGACGTTCCGGCCGCGCACCTGACGAGCGACGGGTACTACACGAATAAGGCCCCCGGCGGTGTCGCCTACCGGTGTTCGTTCCGGGTAACTGAGGCGATGTACTTTCAAGAGAGGATGATTCACGCCGCCGCGAACGATTTGGGAATGGACCAGGCGGAGTTCAGAAGGGTAAACCTCGTCAAGGACGATATGTTCCCGTACCGAACAGCCTTCGGTTTCCTGACCGACTCCGGCCAGTACGCCAAATGTTTGGATTTGGGCCTGGAGGCCATCGGGTATTCGTCATTCAAGGCCGAGCAAGAGGAAGCGCGAAAGCGTGGCAAGTTGCTCGGTATCGGAATCTCAACGATGACCGAGCCGCTCGGAGCCGGCAACAGCCGAGAGTACGACATTATCGGCATTAAGATGTTCGACTCCGCTGAATTGCGAGTCCACATGACCGGTAAGGCCATTTTGCGCACGGGGGCCAAGACCCAGGGTCAAGGTCACGAAACCACCTGGGCGCAGATCGTTGCTCACGAGCTGGGTATCCCCGCCGACGACATCGTCGTGGAGGAGGGCGACACCGACACAGCCCCCTTCGGGATGGGCACGTACGCATCGCGCTCGACTCCCGTCGCCGGCGCTGCGGTGGCCATGGTGGCTCGCAAGATTCGCGCCAAAGCCCGAAAGATTGCCGCGCACCTGCTCGAAGTGTCCGAGGAGGATATCGAGTGGGAGTTGGGTCGGTTCTACGTTCGCGGTAATGAGGAGCGCGGTGTCACGATTCAGGACTGCGCACTCGCGGCCTACAGCAACGTGCCGGACGGCTTGGAGCCTGGCTTGGAGAACAACGCCTACTACGACCCGCCCAACCTGACGTGGCCTTTCGCCGCCTACATTTGCAAGGTGGAGGTGGACCCGGAGACAGGCGTGTGGGACGTGTTGAAGTTCGTCGCCGTAGACGATTGCGGAGTTCGAATCAACCCGATGGTTGTCGAGGGCCAGATCATGGGTGGCCTCACCGAGGCGTACGCGATGGCCAACATGCAGTACATCACCTTCGATGAAGAAGGAAACTGCATCGGGGCGAACTACATCGACTATCTACTCCCGACGGCGTGGGAGACACCCGGGTTCGAGCTACACGAGGTCGTGACTCCATGCCCGCATCACCCGATCGGTGCGAAGGGTATTGGCGAGTGCGCGACGGTCGGCGGCCCGGCTGCCTTCGTCAACGCCGTCATGAGCGCTATTGAGCATACGGGAGTGCGCAACGTCGACATGCCGTTGATGCCCAACCGGGTCTTCGACGCTGTTCGCAACGGCCAGGACATTAGCGGAATGCCACCGGTGAGGGTCGACTGACGTGACGAACGGTTCTCGGGCAGCCGATGGCGCAGCCGTGATGGCGCGCGCTGTCGAATTGGTGGAAGCGGGTGAATCCTTCACCATGGCGACGGTCGTGTGGCGACAGGCACCGTCGTCGGGGCAACATGGCTCCCGCGCCATCGTGACGGCCCAGGGCGAGTTATTCGGCTGGATCGGCGGAGCGTGTGCCGAGCCGGTCTTGTTGCGCGAGGCTAAGCGGGTGCTCGGGGAAGGCAGTGCGTCCCTGGTCTGGCTGGGTCAGCCGGAAGATCTGGAGAAGATGCACGTGCCTGAGGGTGTGATGACTATCCCGATTTCCTGCCAAAGCGACGGGGCGCTGCAGATTTTCATCGAGCCGGTGATGGCGGCGCCGCACGTGGTGATTGTGGGACGCTCTCCGATGGCGGTGACGCTGCTGGATCTCGTCCGTGACCTGGGGTGGCGGGGAGATTTGGTCGACGCCGATGAGTTCGGACCCGAGCACGTGTCGGCGTCCTCCGCGGTCATCATCGCGACCCAGGGTCACGGGGATGAGGACGTCTTAGGTCTGGCTTTGGAAACCGAAGCCGCCTTCATCGGGCTTGTCGCGTCGGCCAAGCGAGGCCGGGTGGTTCGGGAGTTCCTCGCCGAGCAAGGTGGAGACCCGGACAAGTTGGCGCGCGTCCAGGTGCCAATTGGGATCGACCTCGGTCATACCGGTCATCGGGAGATCGCGGTCTCCATTCTGGCGGATCTTGTTCGGCGTCGGGCCTCGGGAGAATTGAGGCCCCGTAGCGACGCCGGACTTGACATAGTCGAGCCGACTACGGCGATCGACCTCGTGTGCGGCATGACAGTAGACGCGGTTGCCGAGAACCGCCCCTTCGAGTTCGGGGGCGTCATCTATTACTTCTGTGCACCGGGGTGCCGCAAGGCATTCGAGAAAGATCCGGATTCATTCATCACCACCCAGCAGGAGGCTCCATGCTGATTAACCATTCGTTTCAGGTCGATCAACCGATCGATCAAGTGTGGAACTTCTTCGACGACGTTCCGCTCGTCGCCGCGTGCGTCCCCGGCGCCGATCTCACGAAGGAGGTCGGTGACGATCAGTACGAGGGGGACGTCACCATTTCCGCGGGTCCGGTGAAGTTGGAGTTCTCAGGTGAACTGAAGATCAAGTCACGCGATAACACCAAGAAGGTCATCGTTCTCGAGGGTGCGGGGGCAGACAAGAAGGGCCGCGGCGCTGCCAGCGTGGTCCTGGACGCATCGCTCAACTCACTCGGTGGATCGACGCGTGTGAGTCTGGCGATCGACCTGACCATCTCGGGAGCCGCTGCTCAGTACGGTCGCGGGCTCGTGGCGGACTTCACCGAGGTGCTCATCGACCAGACCGCGGATTCGATGAAGACTCGCATGACGGCTATCGCCGAGGGCAGAGACCCGATGGCGGTGGGAGCGCCGCAGACAGCGAGCGGCATCTCGATCGCCTTCTCGGCCTTCACGCTCGCCGTCAAGAGAGTCTTCGCTCGATTTTTTCTGCCCTATCAACCGGCCCCGAGCCGCTCGTAAGGAGGCGTTCATGACTCTCTGGGGAATCGGAAACCTCATCCTGATCATCGTCATCGTCCCGGTGCTGGTGGCCCTGCTGAACCGTCTGCTGGGCGCCTTGGAACGGATTCGAGGCGCATCGAAGGACGCACTCGACGGGGGTGTCGCGCTCATCGGTGAGCTCAACACCACACCGGCCTTGCTCGACAAGACCGACGACGTCATCAAGGAAGTTGCCAATGGATCGGTGCGGTACGCCGGTCCCGTCTCCAAGCTGCTGGGTTAGGAGAGCACATGTCGACTGATGCAATCATCACGCTCGTTGTGGCGGCGTTGATCGTCGCTGCTGCCGCGCTCGGCCTCTTGCGGGCCATCTTCCATCTGAAAGCAACGGCGAACACCCTCGATGCTCTCGATGGCGGCGTCCAGGTCATCGTGGAGAAGACCTCAACGGTCGAGCCGGTTGTCACCTCTGTCAACGCGAGCCTCGCCCCGGTTCGCTCGTTCGCGGAATCGATCTAGGAGGGCTCGTGGACTTCTCTGGACAAAGCGGCTGGCTTGCCGGCTACATCATCGGACTCGTTGTAGTCCTCGTTGTCGTGGTGCTGGTGGTGTCGATCTTGGCTTTGGCCTGGCGCATCGGTAACCAGGCAGGAGCCATCCTGGATGGGTTGAAGCAGGCAGAACGGAACACCGCCGGACTCGCTGGACTTAACGAAACCATCACATCCGCCCTCGCCATCATTGACGGGTTGAAGCGCGGACGAACAAAGTTGGGAGGCTGACATGGACTCGCAAGTGGAGAACTTGTGGACGATCGCTAACGTCCTCGGCTCCGTTGTCGTTGTTGCAGTAGCCGCATTATTGACGTTGCTGGTGATCTTCGTGCACCGGATCCACAAGCGGGTGGCGGCCATCAAGGAGACCTTGACTGCTACCAAGGCCAACACGGCCGACACTGAATTGATTACAACAACCGCCGGCGGCGTTGAGGCCGTGTTGGCGGAGGGTCTGGAACACCACCTGTTCCTCGGACGCGTATTGGACAAGGTGCGGTCATGAGTTCACTAGCACTGTGGTCGGTTATTAACATCGTGGCACTCATCGCGGGCCTAGCGATCTACCTATTCATCGTGAGCTCTCAGTTGAAGAAAGTGGCCACGAATCTAGAGGATTCGGCCGACCTCGTCTGGGACATCAAGAAGGACGCGGAAGCGATTGAGCCGGGCTTGACATCGATTAACTCGACGGGGCGTGTGGTCGCCGGAGCGCTTCCGCTCCTGTACGGCATGGGTGAGGGAATCGTGGTCGGCGCGACGTTCCAGCACGACGAGCACGTGCCCGAGAAGGTTGCGCGACCCGCCATGGTTACGCGGCGCTCGCGCATGATGGAGTCAGTGGGCGTTTTAGAGGACGACTGATATACCTACCGGTCGAATCCTGCAGGGTTGGCGGGTGGCGGAAGAGCACCCCGTGTGAAATTTACGTAGGGCGCTTATCTGTCGTTAGGGGCGTTGTCACCGGGGTCTCGTACTCGCCGATCCATTCCGCTTTCCAGGCCTTGTCGAATTTGTCGATGTTGCAGCTTGGCTCGTAAATGGCGATCAGCTCGTGCGATATCTGCTCGCGGTGCGCCCGTGTTCCTCCGGGAACTTCCAGCCAGGCCACATGCAGGTTGTATTTGCCGTCGGCGCGCCTGATCCACGCGTTCGATCGCGCGTGACGGAAGGGAAAGCCCTCCGTCGTTAGGTCGTCGGAGTGCCCGACGAAGATCACCGAAAATTCTTGCGGGCGGTCGGGATTGGTCTTGGCAAGAATCGCATAGACGGCCGGCTTGGCCGGTGGGGTCCAGCCGGCCAGGGCGCGGGGGCCTTCGAAGGAGTAGCCCGCCAGGCTGCCGAGCCGGATCACGGGATTTGATCCTCAAGTTCGGCGTAGTCGTCGTCTTCGCTCACCGACTCGGCTTTCACGACGGGCCAGCCGGGGAGGGACGTCGTTGCCACGGCGGCCGCGAACTTTTCCAACGCAACGTCTACGGCGGCGTCTGAGTTGTCCGCTTCCACGACGATCTGGGCTCCGTAGCCCATGGTTCCGTACCCGGATGCGATTCCCTCAAGGGTGGCGACGGCGTCGGCTAGTTCGACGACTTCCTCCAAGGAGACCTCCCGATCACCCTCGGCATACAAGGAGATGCTGTAGCGCACGTTATCCCACTTTCGATAGTCGGCTTGCTAGCCGCTCGAGGGTAGCGAGGTTGTGCCCGGAGTGCACCTCGTCGATGTAGGGGTCGGCGATGATCATCCCCATAGCCGCCGGCACCCATTCCTGATCGTCGGCCTTGTGGGGGTTCACCCACAGGACTCGATGGGCAATCCTCGACATGCTCTCCATCGCCTCGGCGAGGTCCCGCGGGTCCCCGCGATCCAAGCCATCGGAGCACACCACCACGATCGCCCCGCGGCCGAGCCGAGCCCGCCGAGCTTGACGGGTGAAGCCCTTGATCGACTCACCGATTCTCGTTCCACCATCCCAGTCGAGAACCGCTTCTCCCGCCTGTCGCATAGCCTCGTCTGGGTCCCGTCGGTCGAGTGCTTTGGTGATTCGCGTGAGTCGTGTCCCAAAGCAGAAGACGTCGACCTTCGCGTTGACCCGTCGGGCGGAATAGGCGAACTGCAGCAGGTTGCGCGAATAGTCCGCCATCGACCCGGAGACGTCGAGAATCAGCACGAGGGGACGCAACTTGTGTTTCCTCGTCTTGTAATGAAGATCTTTCGGTTCTCCCAAGTGACGCATCGAATCTCGAGCCATGCGACGCATGTTGAGTGTGGATCGGCGGCGGGTGGACGTTGTGCGGTGGGTCTTCTTCTTCGGAGGAGTCACCCGCATCCTGGACATGAGTCGCCGAAGTTGCCGCATCTCAGCGTCCGAGCAGTCGGCGAATGCCTTGTGCCGGTAGATGTCCGACGTGCTCGCGACGTATCCCAACTTGACTTCGTCGGGGCTCAACTCTCCGGGAAGCCCTTCCTCGGTGTTGGGAATCTCGAGGGTCGCCCCGGCCGTCGAAGAGGACTTCATCGTCTTCTTCAGGGCATCTTCCGCCTCGGGATGGAAAGACAGGAAATACCGCTGGAATACGTCGTTGTAGATCGGCACCTGTTCGCGGCGCCGGACAAGTGTGGCCCGGCCGCTCCAGTAGACATCGAGGAGATCCGTCACGTCGAGTTCGGCCACCGCCGTGGTGAAGGTGAGGACGTCGTCGGTCCCGACCGTAATCGTGGCGTCCCGGAGAGCTTGGCCAAAGCCAATGAGGAGTTCATCCACGCTCTCAGCGGGAGCGTCAGGAGAGGACATCCTGAATGCTTCGTGAGGTGTATTCGAGATCGTCGCGATCCTTGACGACGGTACCGAGAGTCTCGAGAGCGGACTGTTCGTCGAGGTGCGTGGCGCCGACGGCGTTGAGCCCCTGAGCCCAGTCGATGGTCTCTGCGACACCGGGCAACTTCTCGAGATCCATTTCGCGAAGGTGGTTGACCGCGGCGACGACCTGGGCGGTGAGGGTTTCCGAGACGCCGGGCAACCTCGAGCGCACGATGTCGATCTCTCGGTCGGGTTCGGGAAAGCCGATCCAGGTGTAGAGGCAGCGGCGCTTCAACGCGTCGTGCAGTTCGCGGGTGCGGTTCGAGGTCAGGATGACGATCGGCCGAGACTCGGCTTCGACGGTGCCCACCTCGGGAATAGTGACCTGGAAGTCGCTGAGGAGTTCGAGCAGGAACGCCTCGAACTCGTCGTCCGCGCGGTCGATCTCGTCGATGAGCAGAACACAGGAATCGCCCGCTCGAACGGCCTGCAAAAGAGGTCGCTCGATCAAGAAGCGCTCTCCGAACAAATCATCCTCAGTGCTTTGGGCTGCCGCGTCACCCAGCGAGCGAACGTAGAGCATCTGCCGGGCGTAGTCCCACTCGTAGACAGCGTGGTGAATGTCGATGCCCTCGTAGCACTGGAGTCGGATAAGTTGGCGGCCGGTCATCCGCGCCATAGTTCGCGCCAACTCTGTCTTGCCGACTCCCACCTCACCTTCGAGCAGCAGTGGCTTACCCAATTGAAGGGCGAGGAACAGTGACGTGGCGAGCCCTCGATCAGCGATGTAGTCCTCTGCCCGTAATTGGGTAATCAGGTCGCGGACTCCACCGGCACCCTCGGCCTCGGTCATCGGGCGACGTTAGTTCTGGTCGCCGTTGACGAGGTCGGCGAGGCTGCTGCCGCCGAGTTTGCCCTCCTGGGCGAGGGTGTTGCGCCAGGCTGCCTTAACGTCTCCACCCTCGTCTGCGTATCCGTCGAAGGTGACGTCCTTCATGTTCCGGCACACCTTGGTCGGGCTGCACTCGGCGTCGAGATCTTGAAGGTTCGCTGTGTCTTGCTGCCAGATGCCGCGGAGCACGTCGGATGACGCGTCGCCGGTTTCAGCCATGGGGTGCTCCTCTGCCAGTCATAGATTGGTTGTTGTGTGCGTGCCCGCTAAGGCGTATCGCTCGTTAGATTATCAATGGTCCCGGGTCTGTGCAGCCTCGAAGGGGTGGTCAAACCCCCAGTATGGGGTGAGGCGCAACGAGCCGTCTCGGGAGGCCCCATGGACATCCTCTACGACATCATCCTCATCCTGCATCTCATCGGTCTCGCCAGCGTGGTTAGTGGATTTCTCGTCCAGATGAAGTCCACGGATAGGGGGTCAGTCCCGCCATGGTGCATGGAGCACTCACTCAGTTGGTGACGGGTCTGCTCTCGGTCGGCCTGCCCCGAGATGGGAGTCGCCACCCTCTACACCGGCTGGGAGGCATGGGATCACACCAAGATCGCCATCAAGTTGATTCTCACGGTGATCATCACGTTTCTCGCGTTCGTCGGGCGCCGCAAGCCGCGACCCCAGACGGGCATCTGGGGTGCGATCGGCGGGCTGTCGATCGCATCCATCGTCATCGCTGTCGTCTGGTAGCCCGCAGGAGCGAGCACGAGGGCAGCTTCGGGAGACGCTGCCCGGGATGCGCTACTTGGGATGCGCTACCTGGGAGACGCTGTCAGGAGATCGTGACGACCTGGAAAGCCTCGGCCAAGCGGCCCTCGGGTAGCCCCGCCTCGGCCGCGGCGGCGCTCAACCACGTGCGCACCTTGTCTTCGATGATCTCCGGTGCAGGTAGTTGCGACGCGTGTGCACCGATAGCCCGCATCTTGTCTTTGAAGGAGTCCGTGACATCGACGAAGTGGTTCGGCTGCGGTGACGCCATCATCCACACTTCGGGCACGACCCAGTCTTCGAGACCCTCGTCCTGAAGCAACGTCGGGTGGGCGAAGGGGTTGCGGGCATCGGGATAGACGGCTCGGATGGCAGCCTCCCCGGCCGCCATATGGTCCGGGTGCGATGCGGGGATGTGCTCCCACTTCCGATCGGGTGACTGAATGAGCATGCGTTGGGGACGAACCTGTCGAATCAGCCGACTGATGTCCCGGCGAAGGTCTTGCGAGGGGTGGACGTCACCGTCCGTGTATCCCAGGAAGTGAACATCTTTCACCCCGACGACGGCCGCGGCCGCCCGTTGCTCCCTTTGTCGGATCCCGGGAATCTCCTCGCGGGGGATGGCGGGGTCGAAGCCACCGGCATCGCCGTCGGTCACGATGCCATACGTGACCGAGATTCCCGCCCTGTTCCACTGGGCCACGGTTCCGGCGGCGCCGAAGTCGACATCGTCTGGGTGGGCCATCACGACGAGGGCGCGCTCCACCTCAGAATCCTCAAGCATCACGGACCTTTCTGAGAGAAATGTGCGACGCACCCCGCCCCGAGTGCCTCGTCGTGACCTTTTCGTGACACAGTAGGGAGATGCTTCCCCGGCTTCCCCGGAGCGCGCGTCATTCTGCCGCGTCCCTCCCGCGGCGACGCTCACGGGTGGCCCCTCGGCCACTGTGGCGCGTGGGAGCGGTGCTCGCTGCCTCCGCGGTGATGGCGTCTTCCCTGATCGCTCCGGCCCTGGCGACCCAAGGGCACGTCATCTGGCAACCCACCACGTGGACCGGCCCCGCGGCGGGCCCCCCGGTTCCGGGCGAAGGCCTTCCTGCGGCACCGGTGCCCGCACCACTTCCGCCGCTACCGCCGGATGTTCCGGTGACCATCGAGTACGAGCCGCAAACAACCTGCGAAGACTCACCCAAGCCCGGTGCGCTCCGGTTGGAACAGATCATCAAATCGACGTACGGCGCGCATCAGTACACCTGGATTCCGCGCGATTGCGATCGGGGCGGACGCAGCGAACACAAAGAAGGCAGGGCTATCGACTGGATGGTCGATGTACGCGATCCCCAACAACGCGCCAACGCCGAGGCTTTTCTGGGGTGGCTCCTCGGCCCTGACGCAGGCGGCCGTCCCTACGGCAACGCGTTGCAGTTGGGAATCATGTACATCGGATGGCACGACCGGTTCTGGCGTGGGTACTCGATAGATCGAGGATGGACGGAGTTGAAGGGCTGCTTCTCGAAGACGAAGGAGAAGTACGACAACTACTGCCATCGCAATCACATTCACATCTCCTTGACCTGGGCGGGCGCTCGCGCCGAAGTCCCCGGTTACCCGGTCGCTCCGGTACCGACCCCGCTCGAGCAGCCAGCCCCCGAGCAGCCAGCCCCCGAGGAGCCGACACAAGAGCAAGCGCCGCCACCGGAGGCCGCCGAGGACGGCTTCTACGGCATCGGCTCGGAGCTCGGCTATGAGTCATCGAACCTGGGCGCGATGCAGCCGAACGAGGTGCGCACCGTGGGCTTGAACGGTGTCATCGCCCAGGCGACGACAGCGCTGGTCGCGGTCACGACCCGCGAGGCCGAGCGCAAGGGTCGACTTCGCATCGGGGTCGGCACCGATAAGACCAACAGCGCCGGTGTGAAGGTCCGCAAGCGAGGGGCGCGCACCACCATGCGCGTGATTCCCGTCTCGGGTGGCGCAGTTCAAATCAAGGCCCCCAAGAAGACCCCGGTCCAGGTACGGGTGGATGTCCTGGGGTACGCGGTCGGTGCGGAGCCGACGAAGGCCGTGGGGTTGCCACCGACGCGCCTGTATAAGGGGCGCTTATCCGCGGGTGAAGTCGCCGTGGTCAAGGCGCGGGGTGTGGGCCGAGTCCCGAAAAAGAAAAAGAAAGTGACCGCGGTCATCTTGCAGGTGTCCACCAAGGGCAAGGGCGAAGCTGGTCGGTTCGCCGCCTACGCGGTGGGTGGAGTGGATCGGGGGACGACGTCGGCGTTGATTCCAGCCGAAGGCCGGCACACCTCCCTCCTCGTCGCCGATATCGGTGACAAGGGATTGATCGCCCTTGCAGCGTCCGCGAAGACCAAGGCCACCGTCAAGATCGTCGGTTACATCCGTCGCTAGCGACCCGGCGCGCGCCGGGGCTTGACGGTCGGTTGGACGATCGTGCTGTCGCATGGCGCACTTAGGATCGGGCGGTAATGAACCCCGAGTCGTTGGTCAATGACCTCAATCCGTCGCAGCAGGCTGCGGTTGAACATCGAGGTGGGCCGCTGTTGATCATCGCCGGCGCGGGGTCCGGCAAGACCCGGGTACTCACTCGGCGCATTGCGCATCTGCTCGCCACGAATGATGCGTCTCCGGGGCAGATCATGGCCATCACCTTCACCAACAAGGCGGCAGCGGAAATGCGGGACCGTGTGGTGGAGCTCGTGGGGCCGGCAGCGCGGGCGATGACGGTATCGACGTTTCACAGCGCGTGCGTTCGGATTCTCCGCAAGGAGGCTGGGCGCCTCGGTATGTCGACGTCGTTCAGCATCTACGACCAAACCGACTCGCTGCGGCTGATGCAAATGGTGATCCGGGACCTCGACCTCGACCCCAAGAGATACCCCCCGCGTTCTTTCCTGAACCACGTGTCCTCGGCGAAGAACGAGTTGATTGACCACGAGACGTACGCAGCACGTGCGAGCAATCACATGGAGCAAACGATCGCGGAAGCGTACGCGGAGTACCAGCGGCGGTTGGCTCGAGGCGGAGCCTTTGACTTCGATGACCTGATTGGGTCGACGGTGGCGTTGCTGCAACTGTTCCCTGACGTATCCGAGCACTACCGCCGACGCTTTCGTCACGTGCTCGTCGACGAGTATCAGGACACCAACCACGCCCAATACGTGCTGATTCGCGAATTGGTCGGGCCCGGTGACGACCCGAATCTTCCGCCGGCTGGTCTATGCGTGGTGGGAGACGCGGATCAATCGATCTACGCGTTCCGAGGGGCAACGATCCGCAACATCGAGGAGTTCGAGCGCGACTTTCCGAACGCGACCACGATCCTGCTGGAACAGAACTATCGATCGACGCAGAACATTCTTAGTGCGGCCAACGCCGTCATCTCTCACAACTCATCTCGACGGGAGAAGCGCCTGTGGACCGATGAAGGTTCGGGCGAGCCGATCGTCGGATACGTGGGTGATGATGAACATGATGAGGCCTCGTTCGTCAGCGAGGAAATCGATCGACTTGTCGATGATGCCGGATACCGCCCCGGTGACGTGGCGGTCTTCTATCGAACAAATGCTCAATCGAGGTCCGTCGAGGAGATCTTCATTCGGATGGGGATGCCCTACAAGGTGGTTGGTGGGGTGCGCTTCTACGAGCGGCGTGAGGTGCGGGACGCGCTGGCGTATTTGCGGTCGATAGCGAACCCGGGGGACGAGGTATCCCTGCGACGGATCCTCAACGTTCCCAAGCGAGGCATCGGAGATCGCGCAGAGGCCGCCGTCGAGCAGTTGGCCGAGCGCGAGCGAATAACGTTCGACGAAGCCCTCCATCGAGCAGAGGAGGCCCCGGGCCTCGCCACACGCTCGCTCAACGCGATCACCGCGTTCGTCGAGATGATGGATGCGCTGCGAACTCTGAGCGAATCGGGTGCCGATGCGCCGACGGTTCTTCAGGCGGTCCTCGAGCAAACCGGGTACGTCAGCGAACTGCAGCAATCGGCCGACCCGCAAGACGAAACGAGGATCGAGAACCTCGCGGAACTCGAGTCCGTCGCCCAGGAGTTCGCAGTCGCACAAGAGGAATCCACCCTGGTGGAGTTCCTCGAACAGATCGCGCTTGTTGCCGATTCGGATGAGATTCCCGACGACCACGCGCACGGCGGCGTCGTCACCCTGATGACCCTGCACACGGCCAAAGGCTTGGAGTTCCCGGTGGTTTTCCTCACGGGAATGGAAGACGGCATCTTTCCGCACATTCGGTCCCTCGGGGATCCTGGAGAGCTGGCCGAGGAGCGTCGGCTCGCCTACGTCGGGCTCACTCGGGCCCGGCAGCGCCTCTACCTGACGCGCGCGGTGAGTCGATCGGCGTGGGGAACGCCGGCGTACAACCCAGCGTCACGGTTCCTTGATGAGATCCCCGAGGCCTTGATGGAGTGGAAACGAGAAGAGCCGGTGGCCCGGCCGATCAGCTCCGGGGGCTTCGGGGCAGCACCGTCGTCGAGTAGCGCCGCCGTCAAGCTCGGCGACCGCATCGTGGGTGGCGGACCGGTGGTGTCGCTGGAGGCCGGTGACCGCGTGACGCACAGCAAGTTCGGGCTAGGCACCGTCGTCTCGACATCGGGAATCGGCGACAAGGCCGATGCCACGATCGATTTCGGCTCCGCGGGAACCAAGAGACTGCTGTTGCGCTACGCGCCGGTGGAGAAGTTGTAAAGAGAGAGTCGTCGGCTGAGCGTCTAGGCGGTTGCGGCGACCACGGCATCGGCCACGGCTGGTGCGACATTGGCGTCGAAGACACTAGGCACGATGTAGATACTCGATAGTGCCTCATCGGTGACCACCGATGCGATGGCGTGAGCCGCGGCGATCATGGCCGCGTCGGTGATTCGGTGAGCGCCAGCATCCAGGAGTCCGCGGAAAATGCCGGGGAAGGCCAGCACGTTGTTGATCTGATTCGGATAGTCACTGCGGCCGGTGGCAACAACCGTGGCGTGCTTGGCGGCGATGACGGGATCGATCTCCGGATCGGGATTCGCGAGGGCGAATACGATGGCGTCCTCGGCCATTGCTTGGACGTCCTTGCCGGTGATCACGTTGGGCTGGCTCAATCCGATGAAGACATCTGCTCCCTCGAGGGCCTCGGTCACTGATCCGTCGTGCTTGCGAGGGTTGGTGATAGCGGCGAGGGCTGTTCGTTCCTCGTCCATCCGATCGCGACCCGGATACAGCGGCCCCTTAGAATCGAAGATGATAATGTCTTGGACACCGGACTCCATCAAGAGTCGTGCCACGGCGACGCCCGCGGCGCCAGCCCCCATCATGACCACGCGGATGTCGGCTGTGTTCTTCCGCACGAGACGTAGTGCGTTGTGCAACGCAGCGAGAACAACCACGGCCGTACCGTGCTGATCGTCATGGAAGACGGGGATGTCCAAAGACTCGCGCAGGCGCCGTTCGATCTCGAAGCATCGGGGAGCCGATATGTCTTCGAGGTTCACGCCCCCGAAGCCTGGAGCGATGAGCTCGACAGTTCGAACAATCTCGTCGGTGTCCGTGGTGTCCAAGCAAATCGGCCAGGCGTCGACGCCAGCGAACTTCTTGAAGAGGGCGGCCTTCCCCTCCATCACCGGCATGGCTGCCTTGGGTCCGATGTCTCCCAGGCCTAGGACGGCGGAACCGTCGGTCACGACTGCGACCGAGTTTCGTTTGATGGTCAGATTGCGAGCGTCGGCCGGGTTCTCGTGGATGGCCATACAGACCCGGGCCACACCGGGGGTGTAGGCGCGGGCGAGATCGGTGCGGTTCCGCAGCGGCACTTTGAGGTCCATGGTGATCTTGCCGCCCAGGTGAATCAGGAAAGTCGAGTCGCTGACCTTCTCCACCGAGCATCCGTTGAGCTGGTTCAACTTGTTGCGCACCAGCTCCACGTGCCCGGAATCCAACGTCGTGCAGGAGAGGTCAAGAACAACCGAGTGATGCCCAGGGTCGACAACGTCAAGGCCGGTGATCACCGCTCCAGCGCTCGCCACCGTGGAGATGATGGCTCCCGAGGCATGAAGTTCGGGCGTCGCGATCAGGCGGAAGACGTTGGAATAACCAGGGCTGGAGGACACGGCAGAAGCCTATGTCGCTCGCAGAGTCGTCGGTTGTCAGGGGACGTCACGATGTCTGGCAGCCAGGATGTCTGGCAGTCAGGATGTCTGGGCATCCGCGATGTCACTCGGGGTAGCCAGTGTTGAGCGCATCGTCGCGAATTCGACCACCTGTTGGCCGATCGTGCGCAGCTGTTCGGTGGCGGCGGTATCCGCGGTCGAGCCATCTTCGGCGAATCGGGTGTCGGCGGCGTTGATGGTGGCACCCAGTGGTGTGGGCCAGCCGCGCAGCGCGTGGGTGATCTGTCGTAACTGCTGCAGCGTCGAGACGGT
>Ga0163109_10001133_pt1 | contig 21175 bp, 17 predicted proteins | sample CRUFie1St13metaG_FD_108704 | JGI IMG/M metagenome (GOLD analysis project Ga0163109, IMG submission 108704) | Marine microbial communities from the Costa Rica Dome - CRUD Field 142mm St13 metaG | ecosystem: Environmental > Aquatic > Marine > Oceanic > Photic zone | place: Costa Rica: the Eastern... | reverse complement strand
CCAGAATCGAGCTTTCGTGTTAATTTAATCCACTCCTGATCTCTATCTATCTGCGTTACAGCAGCTTCATTTGCAGCGTTTGAAAAGTAGTTATTGTTTCGAATGCCTGTAATCGGGTTGACTATTCCCACCAGTCCTTGTGCTCCATCGTCAAATTTATCTACGGCAATACCAAGATTGACCTCTAAGCCATCGCTGGCATCGAAGTATAGATTGAAGCGACCACCTGTATGTTCACGATAATCCTCGTAGCTTCCAAGTGTAGTATTTTTTACGAACCCATCTCTCTCGGAATGACCAAGTGAAAAAGTATAGCTCATTCCATTTTCAAGAGGAGTACTAGAAAAGATCCCGTACTCTCGGGTGTTGTATTCACCAAGAGTTAGGTTGATTTCGGACTCGAGGGCGTCGCCAGGTTGTCGGCTTTTTAAGGAGACTACACCTGCTGAGCTGTTTCGTCCAAAGAGGTGACCCTGTGGTCCGCGATAAACACGGATGTCTTGCAGATTACTAAGTACTGGGTTCAGACTAGAGGGATCTCCTTGGGGAACGTCGTCGAGGTAGAAGACCACTCCAGAAGTCCCAAAGAGTGGGGTGTTTCCGATGCCCCGTAGGGTGTATACATTTCCGAAAGATCGGCCATTCGTGTCGGTAACGTGAAGGCCGGGCACAGCGCCAGATAGGTCTTCTACATCTTGTATGCTAGAAAGTTCAATGGCTTCCGCATCAATTAGCGAGTAAGTGCCTGCATAGGCTGTGTTCTCTTCAAACACGCGGCCTTGAATTTCCAACGCAGGAAGTTCGGGAGTAGCTTTGGCGGCAACAATGTCAGAGACTTGTGCATTTGATGCAAAAACGAGGCTATAAAACGCCAAGGGAATAAGCACTTTCTTAGTGTTCATAAGATTTGTTCGGGATTTTATTTTATCCGTTATTGAGAATTAGGCGCAACAAGAGTGGAAAATACCTTAATGTCGTCAAAGTAAATCGCCTCAGTGGAGTAGGGCGCTGCCCACGCCGAGCATTTTCCCGCACTTTGCTTAGCAGTGGTCATATGTTTTAGAGACCATTCCGCCTGAGAATCTTCACCATGCCATGCTCTCGCAAGAATTTGCCAAGTACCTTCCTTTGGAATGTTTCTTCGCTCTAACCTAAGGGTGAGCCACTCGCCAGATTTCCAGATGAATGAAGTTTCAGCCACTACCTTTTTGTCTTTTAGAAGCTGAAGTTTGCGGTGGGGTGTGTTTAGCTTGAGCCGAAATCCAGTTACACCTCCAAGTGCGATACTAAACGTAGGAGTACGGCGGCCCTTACGTTCGGAAAGAAATCCACACTGCACCGCGAGATCTCCCGGGATACGCGGGCCGAAAAGAAAGCCAAACTCCTCCAACGGCTCAGCAGGCAGCATGAGGGCTCTGTTTTCTTCAGTTTCTATAACTTCAAAAGAGCCATCGAGGATAAGCAGACCTTCAGGTTCATCCTCGCCAACATTTTCTGCAGAAAAATTATTGGAGTAAGCGGGTTTCCAATCTGCGCCAGTGGCAGGTTGGATACATGTGCTTATTAAGGCTATGTGGAGGAGATTGGTCAGTTTCATTCTTCGCGCAAGGCAGGCAAAGTGGAGTTTTTTAATGAAAGCTGGGCGGCTACAATAATCCAAAACAGGCTGGTCATACCTAGGAGCAGGACTAGTATTCCAAGTTCTCTAAATGGGATGCCTTCTTGGCGACTGAGAATAGCAGGCCATACCGCGATAAGGGCGGTTGCAGTCCCCGCAGCAAGACCCCAAGTCAGTAGCCATCTGTGCTCGACAATAGCCATCTTTCGGATCGCCTTTACCGGATAGCCTAGGGCTTCAAGCAGGCCGAATTCGCGGCGACGTTCTAGTAGATTTCGGGCGACTACTATGCCGAGCCCTGCACTCCCAATTAATAGACCTAATCCACCTAGGGCTTGGAAGATCGAGAGATAAGTGTTCTGTACTGCTAAAAATTCACTGAGGCGGAGCCATGCTGGGTGAGCTTCCATGCCTTGATCTCGAAGGGTATTGGTGAGATGAGCTACAACATGATCTAGCTTTTCTTCTGGAGCATCCGCTAAGAATTGTGTGTAGCCAGCCTGAGACGGAAACTTTTCAACGAAGCGATTTTCGGCAATTATGATGCGCCCTTGAAGAACAGAGCCCTGTACCATGGCGACGATACGTACTTGGAAGGGCTTTCCAGTTTCGTCCTTGTAAGTGATAAGTCCATCGGGCTTCAGCCCTAGTCCGTATTGCACAGTATTTTGGTCGGCTATGCCAGGCACGATCTCTATGCCATCAGTGAGGTCATCCAGCTGGAGCCAACCATTTTTTTTGTCAGCGAATTGGAATCTCCCTTTTAGCTCGCTTGGGTTCACCCCAAGGAGTGTTGGTTCGCTGGCTTTGTTGAGGTTGAGGCAACTTGCATCCCCTCCCTGTCGGACGCGGAAAGGAACTACATAGACGCCTTCAAGTTTCTCGGGATCAAGGCCAAACTCTTCCCGGCCACGTTCTGTATTGAGGTCGTCATAGATTGGGATTGCGCTTTGGGCGGTGATGGCGAAGCCGCCTGTTCCAGAGCTTTTCTTTGTCCAGTCTTTCTCTCCGAATGTTTGAAAAGAGCTTACTGCTACTACCATGAAGACTCCTGCTGCAAGCACACCGATGGTCACTAGGCTACGACCACGTCTGCGAGCTGTGTTGCGGAAACCCATTACGCTTATGTCAGGCAGGTCATTGTTGTGATAAGCAATACGAGCAAGTCTCCCGTTGAAGTAAAAGAGTGCTGCCAGAAGAAAAATAAAGCCGCATACAAAAAAGTTGCCCGTGGCTTGCGAGCCACCGCTTCCGCCTGAGAAGGCAATCTGCAGCAACGCAATTACAAACAGAAGTACGCCCAGAAGGTGCGAAAGTCTCCCGGTAGGACGTGACTGTCCGGAAATTTCTAATTGGTCCCCCGCATGTAGTAATTCTCTTGGTTCGCGTCTGAGTTGCTTGCGTAACGCTACCCAGATTGAAAGGGTTGCCATAGCCACGCCGCCACCACCACCGATTACAAGAGTTTGAACCTTTGCAGAAAAGCGAATGAGCATTGCACCAGTTAACCCATCCCAGACATTAGCTAACCCCCACAAAAGAGCCTTCGCGTAGCCTAGTCCGAGAAATATACCTAAAAGGCTGCCGACTGTAGATAGAATCATGCCCTCCAAAAGAAATAGTTCGCGGATGCGTCCCGGCGTGAAGCCTGTTGCGAGGAGTAAGCCTGTCTGTTGGTTGCGTTGCTCGATACTGAAGGTAAACAACATGCCAGTGAGTGCTAATGCGGCCACGATAATGAAAAAGCTGAAGTAGCCGATATACTCGCCGAGGTTTATTGAACCCTTTGCCGAGGTCATGGCACGTTCACGTAAGGGTATAAATTCTAACCCCGCCTCCTTGGCACTGATATGTTGCTTGATTCTACTTTTTAGCTCATCGAGACCTTGATCGCCTTTAGGAATCCGAATGCCTGTAGACATACCCCATCGGTTGCCCCACATCTTTTGTCCTGCAACGAGATTAACATAAGCCTTTGGTGTGCCCCTAAAGTCGTCCCAATAGTCCTCGTCTTTGTCGCGTATGCGGCTTTCATCAACTGCAAACCCAGGTTCCCAGTCTCGACAGTTCTCTTCATCAGTGAGTCCGGGGAAAGCTGGCGTCCAGTCAGACTCTTTACCTTTTTCAAATTTTTCTGGCATGGGAAGGACACTGTGAACCTTGAAGGTGGTTGCTGCCTGACTAAGTTCACGGCGGCCTTTAGGGACGAAATACTTTAGGGTTAGCTCTGAACCAGAAGTTAGATTTAGATCGTCTGCGAGCCACTGATTTACAACCACTTGGTCGTCTCCGAGGTCATCGGGCAGACCTGAGGCTGCACCTTTCTCATAAGCAGCTGAAAATGAGTAGGGTGCGGACTTCTCACCAGATTCAAACGAGTTGATTAGGTAGGAAAGGACGCCAGCGGATGAACCGGAGCCCGCTTCGCGAAACCCCGCTTCGAGAACTGGGTTGATAAATATGCTGCCTGAGCGAAGCGACCAATGTGTGCCGTTATTGACTTCCAAGGCTTGAATACCGGCGTCTCCTAGAGTCCAAACTTTTTCTAGCGCTTGGTTGGCATTTTCTGTCGAGAATTTAGAAAGTGAGGACTTTCCAAGTAGAAGTAGGTTTGCTCGGTGTCCTTGCGCTTCAATGCCATCTCGAAGTGTCTGTATCGGAAGCATCAGCGTGTAAGGAGGTATTTGGGAGCCATGTAGTGCAAAGTTGCCGAATTGCTCGGGCCCTAGCACTGAGGATACCTTTTGGCGGCTAATGCGGGCTACCTTATCGCTAGTGCCAGAGAGAGGAGCATCCCTTGAAAATAGGGCGGGTTCTTCGAGGCGTAGATTCAGCGTAGCGCCTTCTCCAATACCAAGTGTTTGTGCGAGTGTTTCATTGATGTGAACTTGGCCATCTTCAAGCGGCATATCCTTACCACTGGGGGAGAGCTGGAAAAACCGTGGATCAACTCCGAGGATCTGAACGTTGGGAACTCTAGATTTTTCACCAGCCTCCTCCTCTGCGTCTGGATTACTGATTGAACCCCGTAGGATAAAAACAGGCGCTACGGTAGCTTTAAGCTTTTCATCAAGTTCGTCTGCTAGCTCCTGTCTGAAGAAACGATCTTCAGAGAAAAGGGCCATGTCCACTTGCCCAATTCGGTATTCAGCCATTCCTCGTAATGAGTGTTTAACTGAGTCACCTACCAATAGTGCTCCTACAAGCACCATCGTACATACGGATGCGCCAAGCACAACCCCTACGTGTTGCTTCCAAAAATAGACTATATTTCGACGAAGCATCGGTAGCTTTATTTTTGCAGCCTCAGGGTTCCATCTTCTAGATGAAAGACTTGATCCATGCGTTCAGCGACAGATTGCGAGTGCGTCACTACTAGGAGAGTCAGGTCGTTCTCTTTCTGGAGATTCAGTAGGATCTCCACGAGGTTGTTTGAGTTTTCACGGTCGAGGGCACCAGTGGGTTCATCAGCTAAAAGGAGTTTTGGTTGGTTGACCAGTGCGCGGGCTACCGAAACTCTTTGGCGTTCTCCACCGGAGAGTTCGCCTGGGCGGTGCTGAACCCTGTGTGACAAGCCTACTGCTCGGAGGAGTTCTCTTGCACGTTGATTCAAGACTCCACGGTGTACGGATTTCGTGTGGCCAGCCTGTGTAGGTACTAGTACGTTTTCCAGCACTGTGCACTGGGGAAGTAGATGGTGTAGTTGAAATATGAAACCTACAGTGGTATTACGGAAAAAAGCAGCCGCTTTGGGTGTTAATTCTGGGACGTTCTGGTTGTCCACAGTAACGAGTCCTGAGGTAGGCTTATCTAGCGCGCCGATGATGTTTAGCAATGTGCTCTTCCCTGACCCGGAGGGTCCAACTATCGCGGCACTGGATCCGTTGGCCAGTTCGAGGTTAACGTTCTGGAAGACGTTCAAGGGTTCGCCATCTGTCGGACCTTCGTAAGACTTGCTGACTTTTGATAGGTTTATCATGGTGTGAAATTTCAATTCATTGGCTTATTTCCCAGCGCCTTGCCTTCAATTCGAAACGGGGCAATGAGCCGGCAGGAACCAATTCGACTGGGATGCGAAGAAGGAAATGATTACGGAGTAAGTCGGTTGCTTGCTCACTTAGGTTTGCTGAGGCATCGGGGGTCGGTTCTATTTCAAGTCGAATTTCAGGGAGAGCAGAAGTCTTGTCGATGTATACGCGGTATTCGGCAATGCTAGGAAGCTGGCTCAGGACAGCCTCAACTGCGCTGGGATATAGATTTACGCCACGGATTATCACCATGTCGTCTACTCTTCCTAAGATTCCACCTTCTAAGATGAGTTCTTCACCATGGAAGTGGGGACACACTAGGTCTCCAGTGCGGTAACGCAGAAGGGGACTCCCTGTGCGACCGAGTGTAGTCAGGACGAGTTCCCCAGTTTGACCTTCATTTATTGGCTTTAGACTTTTGGGATCGAGGACTTCGGCGTAGTATGCTTCCTGAATAACTCTTAGCTTGTTAGGTTCATCTGGTTGCTGGTAGGTGACAGGGCCAGTCTCCGTCATGCCGTGATGGTCGAAGACATGCGCCTCTGGCCATAGGGATTCTATGCGTGCACGAGTCTGTGGGATACAGCCGCCGGGTTCTCCCGCCACAATTATAGTGCGAACCAAGGATTTAGCTTTGAGATCAATGCCAAGCTCATCCGCAGCCTCGGCGAGGCGGATCGCGTAGGTTGGGGTAACGCAGAGGATGTTTGCCATGTTTTGGAGCAGTATTTCAAGGCGTTCTTTACTCCCCATACCACCTCCCGGGATAGCAAGTATGCCGTATTGTTGAGCAGCTTCGAAGGCGGTCCAGAAACCAAGGAAGGGTCCAAAGGAAAAAGGAAAAAATGCACGGTCGCCTGGTTCTGCTCCAGTTGCTCGGAATACCTGCTTCCAGCTATCAAGCATCCACTGCCAGTCATTTTCGGTATCAAGCCAGGTAAGAGGCTGACCAGTGGTCCCACTGGTTCGGCAAAAGCGTGTATAAAAATCAGACGAAAATGTGAAGTTAGTGCCGCCCGGAGGGTGCTCCAATTGGTCGGCACAGAGTTCATCCTTTGTGGTGAAGGGACAATTTAAGGAAAAAAACTCTAGGCTATTTAAGTCTTCATCAATGCCTGTTCCATCAAGTTTTGCTTTCTGAAAGCTATTGCCTGACAGTGAGTCTCCGATAATTTCACGGAGCTTCTGGAGCTGTTGTTGAGCGATGGGCGCGGAGTTGGCCATCGTAGAGGCTCCTCAGTGTTTAGATGGTGCGCTTGCAGTCGGTGGAGGCTTGGGGGCGTTCTTGGTAACTAGGTAGCCACCAATGGCGGCAAGAGCTATTCCAATAAGGAATGGTGCTTTAACATGCGCCCAGTTACCTTCCTTGGTAGTGCTGACTACCGCATTTACGATGGGTGCACCAGCAAAGATGATGGACATGATGACTGGTACGTAGGCTGGTGAAGGCATCTTGCCGAATGCCAGTAAAACGCCCAAAGCGCCTATTGCTCCTAAAGTTCCAGCGAATAGTGACCATTGCCAACCCTTGGCTGGGTAGTTCCAGAATTCGACTGGACCGCCCTTGATCTTGAAGATGATTATGGGCGCGATAATCGCAGTCAGAAAATAGGCTATGCCTACCCAGATAAATGCCATCAGACGGCCATGTTCTGGATTTTTCATCCCTACGGAACCAATATGCATGCAGACGCCATAAACGCCCCAGCATACCACAGTGAGTAGTGCAAATGGTAGGTATTGCATGTTTTTTGTCTTGGTTGACATTCAGGTAATAAATTTGTGTTCAGACTGACTTTTGGCGAGTGGAAAGTCGATTGGCTTTAGACAATTCTTTTGGGGATCCGGAAATGAATCCTTAGATTTCAGATAACAGCGTGATTCTCGGGTGGCGCATTTAGGGCAGTAGTTTATTTCTAATTAGCTCAGGTATTGGGATGGCCGCAAGTTTACCAGTAGATGGTTCGATAGTGGCACAAACTGTCGTCATTTGACCCTGTGCAACGCGTAATGTTTCGCCATCCAATTCCTTATTAAATTCAAATTTGTAGGTTACAGTCTTCTGGGTGATCTCTTCGATGGAGAGGTCAATGATTACGATCTCTTCAAATTTGAGTGGTCTCTTGAATTTGCAGGTCGATTCAAGGCGAGGCCAACCGATATGCTGTCCATCAAGTTTGGTATGGATGGATAGTCCCATGGATCTGAAAAACTCATGCTCTACATTTTCCATCCAACGGTAGAAATTCGCGAAGTGCATGATACCTGCCATGTCGGTCTCGGCAAATTCGACCTGTCTTGTTGTCGTGTAAGTGGTCATTGGGCAGTTTGGATGATTATGAGTGTTATCTCCGAGCTGTTATCTTTTGGATATATTCCTGAGAACAAACTCCTCTTATTTGGTAAAGCAGACTTTAAGAATTTGTTCTGCGTGTTTTTTGATGCTGTATTTTGACTTTATGGCGTGATGGGCATGGATTCCTGTTTGGTAGGAAAGTCCAGGGTCATTGAGCCAGGGCTTTAGTGCATCTGCGAGGGCTTCTGGGTTATTTGAATTGTACGTTGCTCCACCGCCAGTGTGTTCAATTATTTCAGGGAATGCTCCGTGGTTGGGTTGTACGATTGGGACACCAGCGGCCATGGCCTCGATTGTATACAAACCGAACGCTTCTGGATAACGAACCGGTACGCTAAGTACTGTGAGGCCCCTTAGATGCTCAATTTTTTCTTCACGTGATATGTTTTGGCGTATTCTGTATTTTTGGCCCAGTCCTGCCGAGTCTAGCTTTGTGATTTGCTCGTCGATGAACTTTTGGTCGTCGGGAAGGGTTGTGCCAGCAATATCAAGCTGGGTTTCAAGAGGAATTTTGTCTGTCTTGTGAAGAATTATGAAGGCCTCGACCAGAAGATCTAGCCCTTTAAGGTAATTGAGACGGGCAAGGAATCCGACTTTGGGAGGGGTCGGGGCATCAACAGGCGGACTGTATCCGTCGAGGTTAATCCCATTGGGAATTATAGAAACCCTTTCTTCCCCAATTTGGAGTCTTTCTGCCATGTATTTGAAAAATGCCTCACTCGGTGCGAGGAAGCGTTCAATATGGGAAGATGCCGTGCGCATCACTTCCCAGACTTGGCTCTGATATGGTTCGATTAGGGATTCAAGGAAAGTGTCCTCTCCTTGAAATGAACAAAAGACAGGTATTTCAGAAACGGCCTTAATCGCGGGTGCTAGCCCGAGTTGCATGGCGGTCGAGAGGAAGATGGCATCTGGTTTTTCCTTGTTGACGGCCCAATCTACGAGGTGCCGAAACTCTTTTGCTAGTGGGCCATCTACTCCTTGGAATGTTGAAAGGGCCATCGCCCCGACTTCTTTTCCAGCAGTCATACTTCCTTTTTGAGCCTTGGCAATTTTACCAAGTAAGGGTCGACTATCGAGTACCTTGTCTAGCCATTTTGGAACGTGACGGAAGAAGGAGTACTTGAGTTGTAGGTATGCGTTGATACCGCCGAAAAAAATTGGCTGCTCTTCATCTGCAGGTTCTTCGTCAAGGACGTGAGGCAGATACATTGGTAGCATAATGGCCTCATGACCCATGTCTCGCAGTTGATGCACCAATGCGTTGTCCTTCATGCAGACGCCACAGTGGTAACTGCCAGTGCCGGGACTAATAATCAGTAGTTTCATGGACTAGGCTGAGAGAACATCGCCATAGCCAACGGGCGCAGGTAGATCAGCGAATTCAGCCATGGTCTGGAAAAGTTTTGTGAAGTCCTGATCTGCCACGTTGCCAATGAGGCAGTTTGTGAGTGGCCCACGTAGTTCAATGTCTTTACGAATTAGTTTTCCAAAGCTGAAGTTCTCGTCGTAGAAGGCGTACACAATTTTACGCATTGTCTCAACGGCATCACGGAATTTGCTTCCATAGTCAGCAAACTTATCCGCTGTAAATACACCGTCATCCTGAAAAATGGCGTTGATGGTATCAGCGACCATCTCTCCACTGCTTAAAGCTAGGTAAACACCGGTGGAAAAAACTGGGTCCAAGAAACTGAAGGCGTCGCCGACAAGGACGATGCCGTCTGTCGCGCAATACTGAGAGCGGTAGGAGTATTCCCCTGTAGCCCAATATTGGCCAAATTGTTCACCTAAGGAAAGGTGTTCCTCGATCCATGCATTTTTTTTGATTTCATTAGCGAAGATTTCAGCATGATCGCGAGTGTCGCGGTAAAGATATTCTTTTTCGGCAACTATGCCGACACTAACCACATCATCCTGGAGCGGAATGTACCAAAACCAGCCTTTTTCAGGAATATAGGCAACGGTGGTGGCGCCTTGGTCGGCTCCTTGATCACGTTTTGCCCCCTTGAAGTAAGTCCATATGGAGACCTTATTGAGCTTGGGGTCTTTTGTGCGCCATTTTTCTCGTGTGCATGTGAAAGCGTCGCGTCCGGTGCAGTCCAGAGTAATTGGGGCTTCAATCATGTGGTTGTTGCCATCTGCATCTTGGGCTTCGACACCTTTGATTCGGCCGATATCGTCCCGAAGGAGCTTTCTCCCCCTTGTCTGTTCCATAACTTTCGCTCCCTTGTCGCGAGCGTTATCTAAAAGCATTTTATCAAATTCGGAACGAACAACCTGCCACGTAGTTGAGGCAGGGTGATCCATATGCTGGAAAAAGTAGAAGGGCTGTGAGAGTGAACCGTCTTGGCGAACAAACTGCACACAGTACTTGCGAGGGCATGCAGACTCCATCAACTGATCCACAACTCCTAGTCTTTCTAGAGGAAAGTAACAATAGGGCATAAGTGATTCACCGATGTGATAGCGCGGAAACTTTTCTTTTTCGAGAATAAGGACATCATGTCCTTTTTCGGCAAGGAGGGCACCTGCCGTGGAGCCTGCAGGACCGCCTCCGACAATGATGGCATCTGGCATAGCGTTGTAAGTCTCGGTTAAGTGCTTTCAGGAAGAATTTCCACTATATTGGCGATAGTATCACCACTTGATGTGGTAAGAATGTTTGCGCGGCCGTATAGTTTGGAAGGGGAGGGAACTTGAAGATGGTTTTGGATATGGTCGTCACTTTCCACCCGGAAGTAGGTTTGAGGGTTACTGATGAAGTCGAACTTATGCTTGAGAAGTAGACCTCCAAGAGGCTTTTGGCCTTGTAGAATATCGCTGCGAAGTTTTTCAGGAAAAACTTCTGTGTTGATTTCGATGGCACCATATTCGACGGGGTTTCCAGTTTTTTCCGCAAACAGCAGTACCTCGCGGAAGTAGGAATCCGGGGTCTGAGAAACGTAAAGTGCATTTAGTCCTATTGGGCTTTGGTGGTGTCGTTCGAGTCTCGTTGTCATATCTCCTGCGTGGCACAAGAGATGGCGCGGAGTTTCCGGCAAACTCTCGACTTCCTGCAATTCAAATCTCAACGGTTCGAGTCGCTCCTGTTCATAGAAGCGAATTAAGGGTGCGAGGAACGCATTTGCTTCCTTTGCAATCTGAGGCATTTCAGGTGTAGCGGGCGCCGGCATGTTGTGGGAGAAAGAACCCGTGGAGTAGGGCATCTACCTGTAGAAGACCTTCCCGAGTGAGAGTAAGGGTATCTTCGCCTCGCTCTAGGAAATCTTTCCGCTGGAGATTTTCGAGTTGGTCAGGGAAGCGTGCGTCAAGATCCTCTCCGAATTTATCTCGAAAGTATGTTGGGCGCACTTGTCCAATCTTCATTTGAAGGATAAATTCCCTGAGGAAGCGTTCCTCTTCAGTTGTCATTAAGGCTCGGTTAAGCGGGAGCTTTTTGGCTTCAACGGCTTCTCCGTATTGACCAATATGAGCAAGGTTTTGGTAGTGGATGCCACCTAGGTGACCAAAGGAAGCTACTCCCAAAGAGAGAAGGTCTGCACCTGTCCAGAGCCGATCGCGATAAACAAATTTGGTCGAATCGGGGTTTTTGACAGCAGTGTAGGCACTGGTTACAGTATAGCCTGCAGACTCTAGTTCGTGAAAAGCGTAGTCGACCCAAGCGCGTTTGGTTGCCCAGTCAGCGACTGGAGCTTTAAGTTTTCCCTCATCTTTCATTCGCTTGTAGATGGTGGTGTTGTAGGGTACTTCCATCTGGTAGATGGTGACACAGTCTGGGGCAAGATCTATCGTACGTGACACGCAAGCTTGCCAGTTCTCAGGAGTCTCCTCAATCATGCCTGCAATGAGGTCTATGTTTATTTGTGGAAATCCAATCGAGCGTGCGTATTCATAGGCACGATGGATTTCAGGGGTCCGGTGGGCTCTACCATTGATTTCGAGAATCTTGTCATCGAAATTTTCAATTCCAAGACTCAGACGCGTTATTCCCATGCCTCTGATAGCACGGAGTTTGTTTTCATTCAATGTTCCTGGTTCGCATTCGAAGGTTACTTCCTCAGCTTTATCCCAAGGTACAACCTTTTGCATTTGTTCGGTCAAATAGCCAAGTTGCCTTGTTGAAAGGTAACTTGGTGTTCCGCCACCGAAATAAATGAAATTCGGTTTACGTCCATGAATGTAGGGCTTTTCGTAGTAGGTTTTTAACTCTCTGATTGTAAAGTCCAGATATTCTCGAATTTCAGTAGAGTTCTTTTTAGTATACACCCTGAAATAACAGAAATGGCACCTTTTTCGGCAAAACGGGATATGAAGGTACAGCCCGAGGGGAGTGTCGGTAGGAGTTGGACTATCCAGCAATGAATTTATGCAGACAACGTCATCCTCTCCCCAAAATGAGAAGGGTGGGTAATTGGCTACGAAATAATTTCCGACCTCTGTTTCTTCAGACATGATCTGAGAGTAAAATGTTTGTGAATGAAATTGGAAATCAAAAGCGTTTAGGTCCGGTAGTTATTCGCCAAAAGCGAACAAGTTACCTTTCTCGTCGCCGATGAAAACCATATTATTTGCTACCGCAGGCGATGCAATTATTCCAGCACCTACATCGTAACTCCAAACTTCCTCACCAGTGTTTGCGTTTATGCTGTAGAAGTTTCCATCGATAGACCCAAAAAGGACTTTCCCATCGCAGCGCACAGGGGAACTGTCCACCTGCCCCCGGGTCTTAAATGTCCAAAGGCCTTCGCCAGTTTTTTTATTGATTGCATGCATGGACTTGTCTCGTCCACCGATGAATATTTTTTCTTTCGCAACTGCGCATGAAGAGAAGTACGGAAAACTTTTCTTTTTGTACTTCCAAAGAATTTCACCGGAGATAGTGCTGAAGGCGATAACTGCGTTGTCGTAATGCCCGACATATCCAATCTCGTTACTGACAGCAACAGATGAAGCGATGTAAGCGTCTGCCTCAATTGATTCCAATGCCTTTCCTGTCGCCAAATCCAGCACGTAAAGATATGTGTCACAACCACCAAATATCACCTTATTGCCGGCAATCGCGGGGCTACCATTAACGAAATTGTCGGTTGAGTATTTCCACACTGGCTTGCCGTCCCTAGCCCTGACACAATGTACGCTTCCATCGTAACTTCCTGCAAGAACCCAAAGATCATCGCTTTCGGGATCTTTCGCCCAGTTGGGTGCGGCAAGAACCTGATCGGCTGTTTCATATTTCCAAACTACCTTCCCGCTTGCGTCTAGGCAGTAGAGAAAACCATCACCTGAGCCGAAGATAATTTGATCATTTAGAATCAGGGCCGCTCCTTCAATCGCGTCCTCTGCTTTAAAGGTCCATAGCGCCTTTCCAGTGATGAGTTCACGGGCATGAAACGTTCCATTGTCGTCACCAACAAAAACCTTACCTTTGTGTATTACGGCAGAGGCCTTTATTCCGGGCTGCAGACCATTTGTGCCATCACTGCGCTTTGGGCGTTCAACTTGAAATGTCCAGAGGAGTTTTAGCTTATCCGGGAGTTTGCCTGTGGCAATACCTTGGAGATTCTGATCTCCGCGATGCATAGGCCAACTGTCTGCTGGAGGGGCACTCGAAAGAATCACCGGGAGGAGAACAAGAGCAGGCAGTAGCTTGTTGTAGGATCTCTTCATGCTTTATCTGACTGCTGCTGGGCGGCAAGCCGTGCCATACGCAGCTTCGTAGAGTTTTGTGAATCCTTCTGCGTTGATACTCCTTGGGTTAAATTGAGCTGTCCACTGGGTGGAGGCCTCCTGTGCAAGAGTAGAGATTTCAGATGCTGGAATATTTAGTTCATCGAGGGTGCGAGGTAATCTTGCTGCGATCAGCAGTTCAGTGACTCTTTTAAAGAGAGTTTCAAAAGCCTCACTTTCAGTAGCATCACGGTTCACAAGTCGGTTTTCCAACGCCAGTCGTGCGTACTCTGTAAGAGCCGAAGGATCTTCTGAGTTGTAGCGCATGACGTGGGGGAGAAGAAGCCCCACAGCGTTTCCGTGAACTGTTCCGTAGTGCGCCGTCAACGGATTGGCAGCAGAGTGTGCACAGCCAAGCATGCTACTCTCGATTGCTATCCCTGCATATGCGGCGCCTAGGAGCACTTGCCCGCGAGAAATAACATCATCAGGATTTACTAAGACGGTTTCGAGGTGCTCCTGGATGAGACGAAATGCTTCTCGCGAGTAGATGCTGGAAAAAGGAGTCCTGCTACGTGAGACTGCAGACTCAATCGCATGGGCAAGAGCATCAATACCAGTACTAGCCGCAACAAACCGAGGTTGGGTTAACGTAAGAGTCGGATCAAGAATAGCCGCCGCAGGCAGAGCCTTGGGGTCACCACAAGCCATCTTTTGATGGCTTTCCGCATCAGATATTAGCGCATAAGATTGGCATTCGCTGCCAGTACCTGCCGTGGTAGGTACTGCGATCAACGGTAGCATTGGTTTTGTTGCCTTGGCGTAACCCCAATAATCCTGCATGCGGCCGCCATTGGTAAGGATGAAGTTGCAACCCTTAGCCGTATCTAAGCTGGAGCCACCTCCTAAGCCGACAATTAGCTCGGCGCCAAAATCCCGAGCGGCTTCAACGCAGTCGTCAACTGTTTCTGTTGATGGGTTTTCAACTACTTCTGTAAACAATGATGATTCGCAATTAGCCTTGTCCAGATAATGGGTTAGTCTTTCAGCATGATCTGCCTTAACGATACCTTGGTCAGTGACCACAAGTATGCGATTAGCTCCTAGGTTACGAGACTCCTGACCAATCTGGCCAAGGGCGTTTTGGCCAAAGAGGATTTTCGGACTGCGTTTTGTCTCGTGAAGGGGCATCTATTGCATAAGACTAATTACCGACAGCCCTTTGAATTGCCCTGCGATGGTAGAGGAATTCAAAAAGGTTACCTTCATGAGGCTGTTCCCACTGGACATGACAAGTGGGCATTAATCCAGTGTTCAAACGATCAATATCCTTACTTCGAAGAAGCTTACCTATCCAAGACCTGTCTTCGGTAATGGCTGAAATGACTAGACTTGGGCCGATGTTCTCTAGCATGTCATCTTGAGGCATCTCAACTACACCAGCGTATGGGAACAAGAACTCTGTTCGAGCCAGTGAGTGTTCTATGTTATCGCAGCGAACTATAGTTGGATGAAGAAAGTTTTGTCCGAATTGCTCAGTTTTTCTTGGAGAGTCATTCCTGAGAGGTGCAGAAATATCTCGAGCACCACCTTCTGCTAATCCCTCTTCAACCTTTGAATCTATCCATTCAGCCATAGCTGGATTGGCAAATCCTGAAAGTCGAGCATTGTCATCTTCTGGTGAGAGAGGTTGGATTTCAGATAGTTTTTCGGCTAGTGCTTTTGCGATTTCATCACCATAGCGTGGTGTTATAACTGTAGAGGCGCAAATGCAGCTTCGTCCGCTATTTGCCGAGATGGATGTAGCAATTGTGTCGATGAGCTCTGGCCAGTTTTCAACCATGTCTTCCCCAATCAGAACCTTGCTTCTGCCAGTGCCATGACAAGAAATATCAGGGTTGGATGCATACTTGCTGACTGTTTCATCACCTCCAAACACAATACCCCTGCTGCAGGTATTTAATATGGTGTCTGAACCCTCATGGTCGGTTGGATAAAAACCAAATGCTTCTGCTGGGGCACCAGCAGCGATGTAAGCTTGTATCAGCCTGAAAGGAGTCCAAGGATCTTCCCTACCAGGCTTTAAAATGACTGGCACTTTCATTGCAATGGCGGGTGCCCATAGCGAATTTACCGCAGGTGCGTTACTAGGCAGTACCGTACCAACTGAGTCTGCGGCGGGGAAGTAGCAAACGTCAATCCCATCAACCTGTATGATGTGCTCATCAAAAATCCTTGTGGGAAGTCCTCTTGTCAGTCCCTTGATAATTGTGGTGAGGTTAGTTATGACGTGCTCTATTTTTTGTACGTTGAATCGGCAGAGGCTGTAGGGTAGACCAGTAGTCGAAGAAAGCGTTCTTATGTATTCATCAGGATCCTGTGTTGCGCCGGTATCTCCGACGGGAAGCGTCTCGTTCATGAATATTCGGCCCGCCTCAGCGCTGATTTCTATCAGTTTATCAGTGCTAAAACTCTCTAGTGCCGCAGTTGCAACGCCGATTTTCCTGTAGTCTCTGCGAATTATACCCGCGTTAACTTGACTGATTTGTGCAATCGGTTCCTCCGAATTCAGTGGTGTTAGATCAGTTTTGTCTAGGCTTTCGTAGGGTTTACCTAGACGAAGGGCTGGGAAATGTGGAATCATTGGTTTTGTCCGGTTCAGATGGTTCAATAAACTCCTTCAACGATTTTCTTTTCCATCGCTCCGAAGGGACGAACTTCACCGACTCCATCCCAAGGTGAAACCTCAATTGGTTTCCGGCGGATAGCCTCGTCTCGCTCCTTGAATTTTGGCATGAAGAATTCCTTTGTCAGAGTGGTAAGCTGGACTCGACCCCAAGTGTCATATTCGACAGGGTTACCTGTTTTATCATCTATCACCCGCAGTACCGCTCTGGGTTGTGGAGCATAGTATGTGATCGAGTAGTTGTCCTTAGAGGAGAGAGGCTTGTGCCGGGCAAGTCCCATCAGCGTGTTGCCGTAAGTGGGAACAAATCCGACTTCATTTTCACAGATTTCCTCAACAAGGAATCGGGTATATTGGGGATCCATGGTTGTGCCTCCGCAGAAAACCCCCTTAATACCCATGTCCACTAGACTTGCTCGGTCAGCAAGTGCCTCGAGTAGTTTCGGGGTTGTGAACAGTGCGCTAACTTTTCTGTTTTTGAGGATCGTATGGGCCTGATCGATAACGTGTTCCATGTAAGCCTTGGCTTGGTCAAACTGTTTGTCCTTGATCAAGCGTTTGACCCATCGTGGGTCTAAGTCCACGAAATAGCAGGAACATCCCCGGACATTGGCCAAGTGCTCGATGGCAAGTCTCAGCCTCCTAGGGCCAGTAGGGCCAATCATAAGCCAGTAATGGTTTTTTGGAAAGTGGTCGTCGTTTAGCGTCTCAGAGAAGGCGCTGTAGTCGATTTTGTAGTCGTCCCAACCAATACGTTGCTTGGGCATCCCGGTAGTGCCCCCAGTCTCGAAAATACTAAAAGGTCGATTGTTGTAAGGCTCTCCTTTGGGACGCCAAACCTCTGGCTGTAGATCCCGTAGGTACTCATCTTGGAAGTCTGGAAATCTTGCGTCTAGGTCTTCAAGGGACTGTACCTCTTCAGCTGGGTTCCACCCCTGTTTTTCGGCCCATTCCAGCCAAAACTGACAACCAGTTTCCGGGTTGAAATGCCATTGTACGATTTCTCGCACATGCGCGTCCAGATCGTTCTTTGCTTTTATTATTAGGTCTTCCATTTTGCGTTTTGGTTTGGAGGTGCTCTAACGCGTGTAATCTTTGAGCGGATCAGGATTTGAAAAACTTATTCAGCGTTTCCTGAGAAGGGGGTTTTGTAGCAAGGGAAACAACCAGCATCGTGACTGCCGCCGCAGCAAAGCAAATAGCTGCTGGAACGATGCCAGGTCCAATGAAAAATTCGCCGCCATAACCGGCTTTTTGAAAATAGTAGAACCAAGTTGCGGTTGCAGCAAGGATGCTAGCGATCGCACCTTCTTTGGTAGCTCTCTTCCAATAGAGAGCAGCGAAAACGACTGGAAATAGAGCCCCAAAACCTGAAAAGCACCAAACTGCGAGGTCGAATACGTTGGCATCTTTCAAAGCCATGGCTAATGCGTACGTGAGGGCTACAATGGCAACTATGAAAAGTCGGGCAATTTTAACAATCTGTTTATCGCTATATTTATCCTTACCCGCTTTGTGTAGAACAATATCATTGGTGAAGATAGTGCCAAGGCACAGAAATTGAGAGTCCAGCGAGGACATAATTGCGGCTAATACGCCCGCCGTGAGAAGTCCTGTCAGGATTTGGTTGTCTATTAGAGTAGCCAGCATGTTAGAAAGAACAGCTGGCGGTGGCAGTCCAGGGGGGAGTATCCCAGAAGCCCATGCACCTATCAACACACATGGCACCCAAACAATCATGATGCAAAGAGGGTGTGCGATGACAGTTAGTCTGAATGCCTTTGCACTCTTGGCTGTGAGCCAATGTTGGAAAAGGTGAGGAAACATTCCGACGCTTAGAGGGATGAACAAATACGTCAGGAATGTGATGGGGGGAATACCTAGTTCACGTTCTTTATCCAAAAGCTTTTTGGCATCAGGTATTTTCCCAAAGGCTGGATTCAATGTTTTATATTCCAGATCAATTGGAGTTCTTGCAAAGTGAGGCTGTTTGCCAACGAGCTTTTCTTTTTCTTCTGATGACAACTCAGTCCAATCCTTAATTTTTCCGATAGTTTTTGGTTGATCGAGTTTGAGCAGTTTTCCTTTGTCGAAACCATACTCTTGAACAAGTGTTCCTTTTTCAGAGATTCTGGCCGGAACATTCCCTGCGTTATCAAGACCGCCAAGTCCTTTGACAATGAAGGTAAATGCGACCAGCCCCATGACCATGAAGACAAGAGTTTGAAACGTATTTGCGAAAGCTGCTCCTCTAGATCCTCCCATAAATACATATGTTAGTACTACAAGTGAGATCACGAGTCCTGACAACCAAGGTGGAATACCTCCGAGCCAAGCTGCACGAGTTGGGTTTGTGAAGATTTCTGGGAAGGCACCAGCAGTCACGGGCTCGATAGTCTTTCCTGCTCCAATTATACCAATGAGTAGATATGGGATGACCAGTAGTACCAATATTGGAAAAAGTACGTATCCAATAGCATCAGAATCAAAGCGAGCCCGAAAGAACTGGATTTGGGTGACGAATCCGTGTTTCTTGCCATAGCACCAGAGGCGTATACCCACCACAAAAAAGATTCCGGCATGTATTAGCCCACTAATGGAGGCCATCAAGCCGTATGTTCCAATTCCTCGTTCGAATGTTTTGCCTGTGGATCCAACTAACGCGAAAGCCGTCATGGTAGTACCAAAAACGCTCATTAGCAGTAGGAATGGGCCAATGGAGTGGCTAGCAACAAAGTAGTCCTTGCTGGTGCCGCGCGATAGCTTGTTGGTGTACATGCCTAGTCCGAGGAGTAGGCTGAGGTAGAGAATGATGACTATGAGCGTTGTCACGAGGAGGGGAGGGATTTTCGTTACGAGTTGACCGCGAGCTGTTATGCCACGCTTTGATAACCAATCATCTTTGAATCAGTCTTTACTGTCTGCAAAGTCTTCAAGATCGTGGGGCCAGACATGCTTAATTGCGAGGCCGCCAAGTATTGCGCAGCAAATGGAAAAAACCGCGTGATAGGCTAAGCCTACAGGCATGAAACCAAGTACAAGGGACTGGTCATCCCATGCCCAGCTATCCTGATGCAGGAATAGCATCAGGATGAATAACAGATAAATGAGGCTTTTCATACTGGTTCAGCTATTCGCCAATGGCGTAAAGGTGGGTTTGCGTGGCAATATAGAGCGTGCCATTTGAGAATACTGGTGAGCTGTAGACAGGTGCACCCATGTCTAGGGTGTTAAGAAGCTTTTTCTCTTTGCCAGCCTCAAAGATTACCACTTCGCCGTCCTCTGTGCCGATGTAGACCTTACCATCAACAACAAGTGTAGACCCCCAAATGCGGCTCAATGTGTCATGCACCCAGTATGGCTTGCCGGTTTTTGAATCAAGGCAGTGAATCTTGCCTGCATATTCAGCGATGTATACCAGATCATCTGCAATGGAGACCGTTGATATCGTGCGTCCAACGTCTGTGTATTTCCAGACGATTCCAGACTCAGAGATATCGCCTCGTTTTGTTGGATCGATACAGGATAGTCGGCCAACGCCGTCGCCGTGCTCTGGATCTTGGCCAATTGCAACGTAGATTTTGTTGTCATAAAGCACGGGGGTACCAATGCACTCACTGGGACCCGGGGGAGTGGCATATGGAATTTTTTTGCCTTCTTTATCTTTTCGGTAGCTCAACTCGTTACACTCCGCACGCCACAATTCGGGGAAGATTAGAAAACCTTCGTCGTCTTCCTTGGCTTTGGGGTCAAAGCCGTAGCAAAGTCCGTCGGAAGCTCCCCAGATGAGTTGTTTTTGTCCGGCAATCTCTCCATAGGTGAGGGAAGACCAAGAGGCGTGCAGGCAGCGGGTGCTTGCGCCAGAGGCTTCTTCACCAACAAGTTCTCCTTTATCGGCTGTTAGTCCGATGAAGTTTGGGGATAATGGGCTAGGGATATTAGTGTGGGACCAGTCAACTCCGTTTGAAGTGGCTACGTAAACAATTCCATCAACCACAATGGGAGAGGAACTTGTCACGTTGTGAGGGAATATACCAAGCTCATCACGCATATCATAGACCCAAAGGATATCTGCGTCAGTGGACTCTACCGCTGGTGCAGGCTTTCCCTTTTCAGTCATGTATTTTGCTTCATCTTGGTATCCTTGGTTCCCGTTTGCCATGCCGTTGATGTCTAAACATACGGTTTCGCAACGATTAGTGACAACGTAGACTTTATCGCCGACAATAGCAGGGGAGGAGCAAATCCCAATGTATTCCCAGTCGCTGACTTTGCCTGCGCCTAGCTTGGGGACGATGAGCTGCCACTCATAGGCACCTGATTTTTCGTTAAAGCAGTAGACTACTCCTCGGTCGCCCTTCTTTTCTGCATCGCGAGGAGATTCATTGTTCGTGCCGATTAGAACTTTTCCATTTCCAACAGTGACGTTGCCATAGGCTTGGGAACCAATCTTGGCCACCCACTTGATCCCTTTGGTGGTGGACATGTCTACAACTTCATTTTCGTCCATTTCTCCAATTTCCCATTCGGTGGGCGCTCCTGTTTCGTCGGAGACCATATTGCGAGTGCCATCCCGACCCCATACTGGCCAGTCGGCGCTCTTAACTGCTGCCGCAGGTGCTGTCTCGGTCGTTTCAGCAGCCGCCGATTGTTTTGGTGAAGATTTCTGATTTGTGACGCATGACACGGCAAGAAGGCATGCGCTCAGAGCAAAGGCGGTAGTTGTAAGATTGATTCTATTCATTTTTCGTTAAGATTTAATCGGTGGCTGTGATGGATAGACCGTGTACGCTGGACTATTTCCTAGGGGTTACCTT
>Ga0163109_10001131_pt1 | contig 21176 bp, 23 predicted proteins | sample CRUFie1St13metaG_FD_108704 | JGI IMG/M metagenome (GOLD analysis project Ga0163109, IMG submission 108704) | Marine microbial communities from the Costa Rica Dome - CRUD Field 142mm St13 metaG | ecosystem: Environmental > Aquatic > Marine > Oceanic > Photic zone | place: Costa Rica: the Eastern... | reverse complement strand
TTTTTCTAGAGCTTTTTTATCCGGTGTTTTATTCACCTCTGCATTTGGAGATTCTTTGGTCTCTTCAGGGGATGCACTATCCGTTTTAACTTCGTCTTGTTTAGTATTATCCTCTGACATTAATATCCGCCTTTTCGTCTACTCTCTGGCAAGCCACCAATTCTTCCAGCTTGTTTACTAGGATTCCCAGGGAATAAATCAAAAAGCGTTTTCGTGTCAATTTTCTCTCCCCAGAGCTTTCCTAAGTCTTTGACCATATTTCTCGTATTTGGTTGATTTTCTTTGTTGTTTATAAACTCTTCTCTAAGATAGTTAATTACATCCCAGTGCCTTTCAGCTAACTCAATACCCTCTTGAGCAGCTATAACTTTTGCAACATCCTCAGACCAGTCTTCTAAGTTAGTCAGAAAGCCAGTTTCTGTGGTGGGAATTTCTTTTCCATTTACTTCTACTTTCATAGTATCACTCCACTTTTATACTATAATGATTCTATATTGGAAAATTCTAATATACTGTGATAAATATGTCTACAGAGATTATTCAATCTTCTTTGAAATTTGCGACTGCATCAATTGATTTATGAGGTAGAAAAATCCCGCAACCAAAAATTCTACCTATGCCAACCCCCACATCCTGCAGCTTAATTGAATTTTCTTTAGACAAATCAGCGATCATTAAGCTTCTTGTAAATTTTTTATTACCATTTATCGTAAAAGATTTTGTTTTGCCACAGATGGCTTTCCGAAGATGGATTTTTTCCTTTTCAAATTCCTCAGCAACATATTTAAGAAATTCACTTTCGTCTAAATCATTATCTGTGAGAACAAACCTGCATATTAAATCTCTAATTGTGAGAAATGGTTTTTTATTTGCCTTTCCAATCTTAATTTCATTTCCGAGAACCTTTAAAGTTTCGCCTTCAAGCTCGCATGCTTTATTAAAATCAGATTTTGGGATACGCAAAACTAATCTTGTTCTCTTTGATAAGAAAATCTCTTCATTTTCTGCTCTTGTCCAACCGTTACCAGATTCAGGACCATGCAAAGTTTGTATACCTGTTAATTCATTATCCTCTAACCAAGGTAAATGTCTCAAAATTTCAGTCGATAAAGAGAATGCATGATCATAAGGCAGTGTTTTACAATTTATTTTGAATGCGATATCAACCATTTTTGACATGTTAGACAGCGGTTTTTTCTCTTCTTCAATCCACATTATTCAATGTATCCTGTAAATGCCGATTCAACTCTTTCTTCCCAATCTTTTGGTGTATCAGGATAAGGTGGCTTCAGATCAAGGCGAATGAAACGTTCGCCAGACTTCGCCCTGATTTTAACAACTTCGAGTAATTCATCGAAACTCTCAACATCTTTTTCTTGTATCAGCAGTGTACTCAAATATAACATCAGATACTTATTCTCTTCTTAGACCTTAACCTATATAACAGCCTATTCTTATTAGATGTATTTGTAAATGAAGACCTCATATGAATCACATTATTAGATATCACACCTTGATTTGGACTCAATTTATAATTTATCTGATAGTTTTCATTTTCTCTTATAATGGATTTCAATAGATCAACAGATGAGGTTATTTTTTCACTCCAAATTATATTTTTCTCTCTCATACTAAATTTCATATGTAATTTGTTATTTAATAATCTAAAAACATAACTACTCATTGCTCTCCTTCCATTTTGCGCATTTGCGGGTATCGTGAATGCATCTTTACTCATTAAATCATCAATAGCTGATGATTCATCGTTGAAGAGTATATATGCTATTTCATGGTCCATAAAACTATTCTCTCCACCGTTACTTGAGTTTGATTGACAATAGAGTAACCATGACAATATTGGATTATCAGTTTCACTATAATATCCATCAGTATGCCAATTGAGTGCTTTATTAGTATAAGGTACGTATTCGCTTTTTTCTTTTGACTTAGAGGATACTTCTATCTTTGTTAAGCCACTTTTCTCGCTCGATTCTAATATCTCAAAATCACTCATTCCAAATTGACCTGCAAGATCCATAAGTGAAGATTTGATATCATTTTCATTTTCCTCTAATTGAAAAAATACCAAATTACTCTGCTTGATTATTTGTGACGATAAACTTATTTCTGCTGTGGATAATTTTCTGGGATTTTTTATTTCGACCATTAATTTGTCAATATCAGATGTAAAACTGGACAATTTGCGATCTCTCCAGCGCCTATATTCATCACTGTTTACTTCTAAAATATTCATAAAATTATGGTTTTTTTTAGCTTGTAATACAATTAATATCAATGTTATATTGATTATCCAAGCATTATATTAGAAAATAATGATAATATAATAAAGATATTGGATGGATTCAATATCGTTAAATTTGCAGGATAGCAGAATTTAAAGGGTTTACAGGGAGAAACAATTGAAAAAACACGATACCCCGATGATCGATGAGCTAGAGAACGGTCCATGGCCGAGCTTCATTAGTGGTATAAAACGCCTCAGAGATAACCATCCAGAGCCAAGAATTAACGAGATGACAAACGACCTTCTAGGTCAGCTTGAGCACTCATACGAGACAAGGAAAGGTTACTGGAAAGGCGGTACTGTTAGTGTGTATGGGTATGGTGGTGGTATAATTCCACGTTTTTCAGAAGTAGGCGATGCTTTCCCTAAGTCTAAAGAATTTCATACTTTAAGAGTCCAACCCCCAGCAGGTAATTTTTATACAACTGATATACTTAGACAACTTGCCGATAGTTGGGAAAAATATGGTTCCGAACTAGTTACATTTCATGGTCAAACTGGAAACATAATGTTTATTGGTTCATCTACAGAGAATACACAGCATTTCTTTGACGAGATAAATGATTACGGCTTTGATCTTGGTGGTGCTGGCCCATGTGTAAGAACTGCTATGGCTTGTGTTGGAGCAGGCCGCTGTGAGATGTCGAATTTAAATGAGCAAAAAGCAATGCGTTTACTAGTAAACAACTTTATGGATGATATGCACCGTCCTGCATTACCATATAAGTTTAAATTTAAAATTTCTGGCTGTGCCAATGATTGTATGAACTCAATTGAGAGAGCAGATATGTCAGTAATTGGTACATGGAGAGATGACATACAAGTCGATCAGGAAGAATTCAAAAAATATGTTGCCCTAAAAGGCAGAAAATACGTAATCGATAACATTGTTAAAAGATGCCCTACCAATGCTATTTCACTAAACGATGATGATACAGTCGCTATTGATAATCAAAATTGCGTAAAATGTATGCACTGTCTAAATGTAGTTCCAAAAGCTCTCCATCCAGGTGATGACAAAGGTGTAACAATACTGATAGGTGGGAAAAGAACCCTTAAAATTGGTGACCTAATGGGAACAGTGATTGTTCCATTTATGAAGCTTGAAACAGACGAAGATTGGGAGAGACTTGTTGAGATTGCAGAAGAATCAATCGATTTTTGGGCAGATAACGCACTAGAGCATGAAAGATGCGGTGAAATGATTGAGAGAATTGGTCTAGTTAATTTCTTAGAGGGTATTGGAGTGGATGTTGATCCAAACATGGTGGCTAATCCAAGAGAGAGTTCATATGTTAGAACAGACGAGTGGGATGACGAGGCCGTTAAATGGTATGAGAAAGCAGACGCAAAAAAAGAGAGTGCTTAGTTAAAATATGAGTGAAGAACAAAAAAAAGAAATGAGAGCGCCTATCGAAACTGGAGCCCCTGATGGTTTTCAGTACATGCACCCAACTATGCGTAAAAATTATGGTCAGTGGCAATATCATGAACATCCAAAACCGGGAGTTCTTAAGCACGTAGCAAAAAGCGGAGAGGAGATATGGACAGTAAGAGCTGGTACTCAACGTATCCTTGATGTTTTCACACTTAGAACACTTTGTGATATCGGAGATAAGTACGCTGATGGTTATGTAAGGTTTACAATTCGAAGCAACATTGAGTACATGGTCAAAGATGCAAGTAAAGTAGATCCTTTAATTGAAGAATTAGAAAAGAATGGTTTCATAGTAGGCGGAACTAAAAATAGTGTTGCGATGATCTCACATACACAAGGTTGGTTACATTGTGACATCCCTGGGACAGATGCTTCAGGTGTTGTAAAAGCAATGATGGACGAATTAATAGATGAATTTAAAGGTAATGAAATGCCAAACAGAGTCCACATGACCACATCATGTTGCCAAATTAATTGTGGAGGACAAGGTGATATCGCTATAAATATTCAACACACTAAACCACCAAAGATTAATCATGATTTAGTATCAAATGTCTGTGAACGACCTTCAGTTGTCGCGCGTTGTCCTGTAGCTGCAATTCGACCAGCAATGGTAAATGGTAAGGCATCTCTTGAAGTAGACGAGAAAAAATGTATTTGCTGTGGAGCTTGTTTTCCACCTTGTCCACCAATGCAAATCAATGACCCAGAACACAGTAAATTAGCTATATGGGTTGGTGGAAATCATTCGAATGCACGCGGGAAACCGACATTTCAAAAATTAGTAGCTGCTGGCATTCCAAACAATCCCCCAAGATGGCCTGAGGCAACTGCTATCGTAAAGCGTATTCTGAAAGTTTATAAAGAAGATGCTAGAGATTGGGAAAGAATAAATGACTGGATAGAGAGAATTGGTTGGCCAAGATTTTTCGAGTTAACAGAGCTACCGTTCACTAAGTTCCATATCGATAATTGGCGTGGTGGTAGAAAAACCCTCAACTCATCTGCATACGTTAGATTTTAACACTTGATATTATGAAATTTGGAATTCTTGTAAACGAGGGACCTTACACACACCAAGCTTCTGATAGCGCATATTTGTTTGCAAAAGCTGCCTTAGATCAAGGCCATGAGATTTATCGCATATTCTTTTATCATGACGGTGTAAATAATGGAACGCGCTTAGCTACGCCACCACAAGATGATCGTCATATTCCAAACAGGTGGTCAGAACTAGCCAAAGAACATGATTTAGATTTAGTACTGTGTGTTGCAGCAGCTCAGCGTAGAGGCATGGTCGATCCAGATGAAATGAAAAGAAATAAAAAAGATGCAGACAACATAGCAGACAATTTTAGAATATCAGGTTTAGGACAATTAATAGAAGCTGGTATTCAAGCAGATAGATTAATTACTTTTGGTGACTAGATGGAAGAAGAAGCTCAAAGTGGTGTAGTAAAAAAATTTTTATACATAAACAGACGTGCCCCTCATGGTACAATTTATGCACATGAAGCACTGGAAGTTGTTTTAATAGGCGCGGCTTTTGAGCAGGACGTCAGTATGGCATTTTTAGATGATGGTGTCTTTCAGTTAAAAAAAGATCAGAACACCGACCAGATAAATACGAAGAATTTTTCAAAAACTTTTTCAGCTTTAGAAATGTACGATGTTGAGAAATTATATGTCGAAAAGGAATCACTAGATGAGAGAGGAATATCCGCGGACGATCTTGCTGTGGATGTTAAGATTATCTCATCAGATGAGATGAAACAATTAATCACTGATAGTGAGGTTATTCTAAATTTTTAATGTTACACACTGTCAATAAATCTCCTTTTGAAAAAAACAGCCTTGAGACATGCTTAAGACTGTCTGAAAAAGATTCTAGTGTTCTATTAATCGAGGATGGTGTCTATGGTGCGCTAAAAGGTACCAAATTTGAGGCTACCGTAAAGGAGTCGCTAAATACTGTTAAAATGTACGTCTTAGGGCCAGATTTAATGGCCAGAGGGCTTGATAAAAACTCTCTAATCAATAATATAGAGATAATAGATTATCAAGATTTTGTTAAACTTGCCGTTGAGAATGAGAGAATTCAAAACTGGCTATAAATCAGGAGTATACTATGCCAATAGAAGTAAATGGTAAAAGCTTAGAAGTAGATGAAGAGGGTTACTTAAGTAACCTCAACGACTGGGAAAAAGATGTTGCAGAGATAATGGCTAAAGAAGATGGCATTGATCTCGGCGAAGATCACTGGGAAATCATTAATTTTCTAAGAGAATACTATGAAGAGTATCAAATCGCACCAGCAGTTAGAGTACTTACTAAAGCTGTCGGTAAAAAACTTGGAAAAGATAAGGGTAACAGTAAATACCTTTATGAATTATTCCCTTATGGTCCTGGTAAGCAAGCATGTAAATTTGCAGGATTACCAAAACCAACTGGTTGCGTATAATATACATAACAAGGTTATGAGAGGAGAGGAGCATGTCACTTGTGACAATTATATATGGATCGTTGTTTTATTTTGCAACCTTAATTCTATTTGCAGGCATAGCTTATAGAATTTATGAATATGCAACTATTCCAGCTCCTCTAAAAATCCCAACACCACCAGCACCTAAAACTAAACGTGGAGTTGCTGTAAGACTATTTAGAGAAGTAGTATTTTTTGAAAGTCTATTTCATTCAGCAAAATGGACATGGTTGTTTGGATGGTTGTTTCACTTCGCACTCTTACTAGCATTTTTTAGACACCTTAGATACGCTACAGATCCTGTCTGGTTTTGGGTATCTTGGGAGATTGTTCAAGCAGCTGGCCACTACGCAGCATACATGATGCTACTCGGATTAATTGGTCTACTTGTAAGAAGGATATTTGTTGATAGAGTTCGTCATATTTCAGCACCTTCAGATTATCTAATTCTAATTTTAATTATAGGAATTGCGTTATCGGGATTGATGATGAAGTGGTACCCAACAGATATTTTTGCATTGAAACAATTTATTATTGGTTTAATCTATTTTAGTTGGACTGAGTTACCATCTGACTTCATGCTTTTACTTCACTTGGGACTTGTATTACTTTTAATGATAATTTTTCCGTATAGTAAATTACTACATGCCCCTGGGTTATTCTTCAGCCCTACAAGAAATCAGACAGATACTGCAAGAGACTCTAGACATATAGCAGACTGGGCGAGAAAACTAGAGTCATAGGTGACAAATGGCAGTTAAAGAATTCGAAAAACCTGAACTTAAAGAATACTCTGATGTTCCTTTGCTTGAAAAAAAAGCAACAGCACATTTAGCACCTTTTAAATCAAAAGAGGAATTTCAATCATCACTTGGATATCCTGGTGAGCTCGTTGAAAACTGGGAAGATGCAGCTCTTGATAAAATGGGTGATCTCCTCAAAAAATATAGATCACTTAGGGTGTATCTAGATTCTTGTATTCAATGTGGCGCTTGCACTGATAAATGTCATTACTATCTAGGTACTAAAGATCCAAGCAACATGCCTGTTGGAAGGCAAAACCTTCTACGAAGTGTTTACAGGAGATATTTTACCCTCCCTGGGAAATATTTCCCTAAACTAGTTGGTGCTGTAGATTTAACAAAAGAAGTTTTAGATGACTGGTATTCGTATTATCACCAATGCTCACAATGCAGGAGATGCGCAGTATTCTGCCCTATGGGAATTGATACTGCAGAAATATCAATGGCAGCAAGAGAAATTATGGACTCCGTAGGGGTTGGCCAAAAATATTGTAATGAAATAATAGGTAAAGTTCATAAGATTGGTAACAACCTAGGACTACCTGAGCCCGCTCTTGCAGACACACTAGAAGGACTAGAAGAGGATGTTAAAGACGAGACGGATATTGATGTAAAATACCCGCTTGACCAAAAAGATTCTGATATTTTGTTAGTTACTCCCTCTGCAGACTTTTTCGCTGAACCCCACGTAGATGGTCTAATTGGTTATGGAAAGGTCTTTCATCAAGCAGGCCTAAGTTGGACGCTAAGTTCCCATGCAAGTGAAGCGGCAAATTTTGGAATGTTCATAGGAAGTTATGCAAATATGCGTAAACTTGCGATGAGGATTAGAGAGGCGGCCCTAGATTTAAATGTGAAAAGAATTGTTTTTGGTGAGTGTGGTCATGCATGGCGCGTTGCATATAGTTTTCTAAATACACTTGCTGGACCTTTTGATTTTCTAGATCCTAAGTACCCTGTTCCTCAACATATTTGCGAAGTAACATACGATCTAATTCAGAAAAACGTCTTACAGTTTGATAAATCCGCGAATGACGACATGGTTGTCACTTATCATGACTCTTGTAACGTGGCAAGGGCATCTAATATGGGCGATGTTATTGGTGGTCAATTTACTATTCCGAGAGACATTATCAAAGCAACAACTAATCATTTTTATGATATGGATGAAAGCACAATCAAGGAGAAAACTTTTTGTTGTGGCGGAGGTGGAGGCCTCCTAACAGACGATTTAATGGAATTACGTATGAAAGGAGCACTGCCTAGAATGGAAGCTCTAAAAAGAGTTGTTGATGATTATGGTGTCACTCATATGGCTGCCATATGTGCTATTTGTAAGTCCCAATTCTCGAAAGCTTTGGGATATTATGGGTTTGAGATTGACCAAATTATAAGCCTTCATCAGCTTGTTGGGAACGCTCTGATAATGAATAAAAAAGAGCTTTAGGGTCAGAATGCATGTGCTATAATTACTGAATATTAGATTAGAATAATAAACTTATATTTGGTGGGAGATTTATGTCTAAGCTAGAAAAAACAGTTAACTTGATGAAAGAAGAGAATACATACAGAAGATTCTCTGATGGTGATCACAAGTATACAGATTTCTCTGAGGATATCTTTAATCAAGATAAATCTCACAAGTGTCCTACTTATATTCACAAGACCCCTCCATGCCAGGGGAGTTGCCCATCTGGCGAAGACATAAGAGGTTGGCTACAAATTGTCAGAGGAATTGAGAAAGCACCAGAGGGTATGACTATGTCCGAATATGCTTTCAGGAGATCTACTACGGCGAATCCATTCCCATCTCAAATGGGTAGAGTCTGTCCAGCGCCATGTCAAAGTGGTTGCAACAGAAATGAGGTGGACGATTATGTTGGAATTAATGCAGTTGAGCAATTTATTGGAGACACAGCATATAAAGAAGGATTTAAGTTTGATCCTGCACCAGAATTAAAAAAACAACGAGTGGCAATCATAGGAGGTGGGCCTGCCGGTATGTCGGCTGCTTATCAGCTTAGAAAAAAAGGTTATGCATCAACCATCTTTGAAGAGAGAGAGAAACTCGGAGGCATGATGCGTTACGGTATACCTAATTACAGAACACCGCGAGATATCCTTGATGCGGAGATAAAAAGAATTCTTGATTTAGGTGATATAGAAGTTGTGCTGAATACAAGAGTAGGCAAAGATGTACCTTTAGAGGATGTTGAAAAATCTCATGATGCAGTCTTATGGACAATCGGATGTTGGAATGGAAGATCACTACCGGTAGAGGGGAGTGATGCCGAAAATTGTTTAAATGGTGTAGAGTTCTTAGAGGCATTCAGCCAAGGTAGATTGAAAGTAGGAGCACAAAAGGTGGTTTGTGTTGGTGGAGGCGATACATCTATTGATGTTGTATCTGTTGCTAGACGACTTGGACACATCTCTAATATGAACCCTCAAGAAAAACCAGAAGCAGTTGTTCATGGTTATGTCGCTCAAGATGTCTCTGAACAAGCCATCAAAGAGGGCGCTGAGGTAACATTAACCTCTCTATTTAAGAGAGAGGAGATGACTGCTGCTGAGCAAGAGGTTAATGACGCAATGCATGAAGGAGTATCAATATTAAATGGTGTAATCCCTATAAAAGTAGAGCAAGATAAAAATGGTAGAGCTACCGCTCTTGTTGTGGCTGATTGTGTCTTTGAAGAAAATGTTCCAAAGCCAATCGAAGGGACCGAAAAAGTTATTGAAGCTGACTTAATAATTTCTGCTATTGGCCAAAGCCCGGATATTGAAGGATATGAAGAGATGGGAAATGAGAAGGGCTTCTTTGAAGTTGATGATTTTTATCGACATAAAACAAAAGAGGGTCATTTTGTAGCTGGAGATATTATTAGACCACACCTATTAACTACTGCTATCGGTCAAGGTTCAATTGTTTCAGATACAATTGAGAGTTATTTTGAAAACGATGATTTCAAGAGAAGACCTAAGGTTGATGTGCATCATTTCAAACTATTAGATAAGTTAAGAGAGACAGATTTATCGCCTGATGATTATGAGGCCAAGATTGAAGATCCAGATCTGCTAAGAGGTAGTGATAATAATTCTGCCGTGGTTCACAATTATGAGGATAGATCTGGACAGGAAGTTATTCCATCAACAGAGCTCTTCCTAGGTCACTACAAACATGAAGAGCGTTACAAACGTGGTGAAGCAGTACCTACAGGAGATGATGTTATCGATCATTATGAAGATCGAATTATAGGCTTGACAGAGGAAGAAGCAATAAAAGAAGCAGGTAGATGTATGAGCTTCGGTATGTGTTTCGAATGTGATAACTGTGTCATATATTGTCCTCAAGATGCTGTATTTAGAGTAAAAAAAGATCAAGCTACAACTGGTAGATATGTGGATACAGACTACAACAAATGTATCGGTTGTCACATATGTGCAGACGTATGTCCAACTGGTTATATAAAAATGGGTCTTGGAGAATAGCTACCCACAATTGGTAGAAATCTGGGAGGGAGAAAGTGTACCAATTAGCGATGAGGCTTCTGCTAGTAATATTTTTCTTAATCTCACCTGACATATATAGTCATGATGGCATAAACCATTCCATCAAAGGTAAATCAAAAGCAGACGATGCAGCACAGTGTGTTGAACCTACAGAAATCATGCAGAAAGAGCATTTTGTTTTTTTATATCATCAACGTGATAAAACTGTAATTAATGGTGTTCGGACCAAAAATCATAGTTTCGCAAATTGTATTGATTGCCATGTTTCATATGATGAAGTTGGGAAACCGATACCAATAAATTCAGAGGGTCAATTTTGCCAAACATGTCATGTCCAGACTGCGGTTAATATCGATTGTTTTTCGTGTCATGCATCTGTGCCTCGCGGAAGAAAGCCGGAGGCTCACATTAGTTTTAATTACAACCATTTAGAGAATCAAGTCCAAGTCCCTCATGAAATCGAGGAGTTAGTAAGTTATGTTGAGGGTATAAAATGACTACTATAGAAAAACTTAGTAGAAGGGGATTTATTGTAAAATCTATTTCTGCATTGTCTACTGTTTACTTTATACCAGATATACTAACTTCTGTTCACGCTGCAAAACCTCTTAGCGAAGAAGTTAAATCAGATACGAAGTGGGCAATGAGTATTGATGTCGACAAGTGTGCTAAAGGCTGTACGGCATGTGTTGATGCTTGTGTAGAGGAAAATGGTCTTTATGGTTTTGATAGACCTGAGACAGACTCTCAATGGATAAGAAAACTCACTATCAAGGATATTAAAACTGATAAGGTAAAAGTGGTGCCTATGCTCTGTCAACATTGTGAAAATCCTCCATGCTGCGATGTCTGTCCTACCGGAGCTTCATTTAGACGAATTGACGGTATAGTGATGGTCAACCAACATACTTGCATAGGTTGTCGTTACTGCATGATGGCGTGTCCATTTAAAGCTAGATCCTTTGTTCATGAAAACTTAACTGAACAAGTAACAACTGCCCCAAGGGGAAAAGGATGTGTCGAGAGTTGTAACTTTTGTGTAAATAGAATCGATCACGGCATACCTACTACCGCTTGTGAAGAAGCATGCATGAAAGAGGGACACAAAGCGATATCTTTTGGCGATCTGTCCGATCCAAATAGTAGGGTAAGTCAAGCCTTAAAAACAAAGCAAAATAGAAGACTCCGCGCTGATCTCTCATTGAAGCAGAGAGTCACTTACTCTAACATTTAAATATGGAAAAAATAATATTCAGAAAATTTCAGATAGAATCAAAAACTTTTTGGATGATGTTCTTTGGTTTAGGTTTTTTTATTTTAGTTGGATATCTTTGTTCGCATTACATGGAGACAGAAGGTCATTATGTTACAGGGATGAATAATCAAATTGTTTGGGGCCTGCCCCACATATTCGCAGTACTCCTAATAGTTATAGCTTCGGGCGTACTAAATATTGCATCAATATCATCAGTATTTGATAAGAAGTTATATAAACCTCTTGCTCCGTTGTCAGCTCTATTGGCTATGGCTTTTTTGATAGCAGGATTAGCTATTTTGGTTTTAGATCTTGGAAGGCCTGACCGTCTGATTGTGGCGATGACCACATATAATTTTAAATCGATTTTTGCATGGAATATCTTTTTGTATTCTGGATTTGCTGGTATTTTAGCAATATATATTTGGACCATGCTAGATCGAAATGTAAAAAAATTTTCTAGGCCCGCTGGAATATTTGCATTCACATGGAGAATAGTCTTAACAACAGGGACAGGCTCAATATTTGGTTTTCTTATCTCGCGTGAAGCTTATGGAACAGCCATATTAGCTCCGTTATTTATCATAATGTCTCTACTTTATGGAACCGTAGTCTATTTTCTTATAGTTAAGGCTATTAATTATTTTCAAAAAACTCTTTTCTCTGAGGAGATATTTCTAAACCTTCGTAAGCTTACGCTACTATTTTTATTTGCTAATCTTTATTTCCTTATCTTATATCATGTAACAAATTTATATATATCCAAACACCTTGAGTTTGAGAAATTTATCCTTCTAGATGGAGGAGTTTATACTATTGCTTTTTGGATAGGACAAGTTGTAGTAGGTCTATTGCTACCATTATTCATATTATTCAGAGATGAAAATAAATCAGAGTCAAGTTTAATGAGCGCAACTCTTTTAATACTCATTGGTAGTTTTCTTGCAATGTACGTTATAATCATAGCTGGGCAAGCATACCCGCTTAAGATATTCACTAATTATGAGATCCTAGAGAGTAGTTTTTACGATAACGTCATTCATACTTATATCCCTACTATATGGGAGTTAGGTTTAGGGCTTGGTGGTATTGCTCTATCTCTTATCATAGTGCTTATAGGCATAGCAAACCTTGATTTCCTGCCGACGATTATAAAATCACCAGAAGTAAAGAAAGTTGCTGAATCTGATAATTAATGGTGAGTTTTGAGTTCTGTTCTAATAGCATCAACAAAAAAATCTTCTGGTAAAACTACAGTTACCATTGGTTTAACGGCTATTTTATCAAAAAGATATGAACAGCTTTCCATTTTCAAAAAAGGTCCTGATTATATAGATCCTCTATGGTTATCTGCAGCTTCTAATTGTCCTTGTTATAATCTTGACTTCCATACTATGACAAACAAAGAGATCAAAGATTTTTATCATCAAAAAACCTGTAAATCAGAAATTTCTATAGTTGAAGCCAACAAAGGCCTTTTCGATGGTGTTAGTTTAAATGGCATCGACAGCAATGCTGCATTGGCAAAATTACTAAATCTCAAAGTTGTATTAATAGTAGATTGCGAGGGTATGACTAGAGGAATAGCACCTTTGATCAATGGTTATAGAACTTTTGATAAAAAAATTAAGTATCATGGCCTGATCCTCAATAAAGTAAATGGAAGTAGACACGAGAATAAATTAATAGCATCTATTGAGAAATATAGTAATATAAAGGTGCTTGGATCGGTGTGGAAAAATAAAGATCTTTCCATAAATGAGCAACACCTAGGACTCCAACCTAATTTCATTGATAATCAGGCACATAAAAAAGTACAGGCTGTTAAAAAGGTTATCAATGCATCTATTGATATCTCAAAATTCACAAATCCCCCGAAGAAAAACTTAACACCATCAGTGCTTTTAACCTCGAATTATTTGAATAAATTTAAAAATATCACAATTGGTTTAGCTAGTGATAAAGCATTCGGATTTTATTATCAGGATGATATCGATAAGTTTTTAAATTATGGTGTAAAAATAAAATATATTAATACAATTAAGGATAAAAAACTTCCGCCAATTGATGCTTTGATTATTGGTGGTGGGTTTCCAGAATTGAGCCTACAAGAATTATCTAAAAACAATTATTTGAAAAAAGAAATAAAAAAATTTATAAATAATAATGGTCCAACTTATGCAGAGTGTGGTGGTTTGATGTATTTATCTAAAAGTATAAAATTTAAAAATAAGAAATATAAAATGGTGGGTGCGATAAATGGTGACATAACAATGCATAGCCAACCAGTTGGAAGAGGTTATGTGAATTTAGAAGTAAAGAAAAATCATCCATGGCTTTCTAATGGAAAATCTATTTTGTGTCACGAATTTCATCACTCAAAATTAGAGGGAAATTTTGTTAAAAATGATTTTGCTTTCAATGTTAAAAGAGGCTTTGGAGTAGATGGGATTAGTGATGGTATAATTTTCAAAAATCTATTAGCTACATATAGTCATATCAGAGACACAAGCAAAACAAGGTGGATAAAAAACTTCTTAGATTTTATAGTGGAGAGAAAATGAAACAAAAACAAATATTTGAGATAACTGACAAAGCTGCGAAGCAAATATCTAGTGCTTCAGCAGCATCCGATTCGAAGGGTTGGCCGCTAAGAATTGCTGTCGATATCAAAGAGGGAAAGTTTAACTATCTAATGGGATTTGATCAATCTAAAGAGGAAGACTTACGTTTAAAAATCAACAGTGTTGAAATAATTATTTCTCCTGACTCTATGGTGAACCTAAAAAACTGTAAGCTAGATTTTGTGGAAATAGAAAAAGATAAATATGAGTTTATTTTCTTGAATCCAAATGATCCCTCGTATTCACCTCCTAATGAAGAGTTAGATGAAAATGTTACACATGATTTATAGGTTTCTTAGCTCTTTCGGTAGACCAAACGTTATGTTCTCTATTTTATTCTCTTGACCAAAATCTTTTATTTCTGCGCCATGAGAAAGGAGATGATCTAAAACATCATTAAATAGTATTTCTGGTGCTGAGGATCCAGCCGTTATACCAATAACTTTTTTATCACTTAATAATTCTATATCAAGATCACCCTTATGATCAATTAATACCGCGGGTACTGAATTTTTAACTGCAAGCTCAGCTAATCTTTTTGAGTTAGAGCTATTTTTTGATCCTATTACAATTAAAAAATCACAGTATTCTATAATAGAATTTACTGCATCTTGTCTATTTTGTGTTGCATAACAAATATCCTCTTTAGCTGGCGATTTAATGTTAGGGAACTTACATTTTAGACAATCTATAATCTTACTAGTATCATCCATTGATAATGTAGTTTGAGTAACATAAGCTAAATCTTGATTCTCGATTTCTAAATTTTCAACATCTTTTTCGCTTTCAATGAGGTGTATATTACCTGTATCAGAGTCATATTGCCCCATTGTGCCTTCTATTTCTGGATGCCCGTTATGTCCTATGAGAATCACATCCGTTCCATTTTTTGCGTGTTTATGGACCTCAATGTGGACTTTTGTAACTAGAGGACATGTCGCATCAAAAATTTTGAGATTTTTTTGTTTTGCAGCTTCTTTCACATTTTTAGACACTCCATGTGCACTATAAATCAATACAGAATTATCCGGCACAAGATCTATATCCTCAATGAATTTGACCCCTTTTTTCTTAAAGTCTTCAATTATAAATTTATTATGAACAACCTCATGTTTAACGTAGACTGGGCTATCAAACGAATCAATGGCTTTCTGCAGTGTTCCGACTGCTCTCTCAACCCCTGCACAGAATCCTCTGGGTGTTGCTAATACAATCTTTAAGCCATCTAATTTCCTAGTCATAAATTTTAACTATCTCTGCTCTAAATTTAATGGTCACACCTGCTAAGGGATGATTTAAATCAAGTGTTACATGATCTTTTCCAATTTCTTTAATAATAGCAAATGTTGATGTAACTTTTCCATCATTTTGTTTTACGTCAACCTCTAGCACATTATTGATTTTAATCATTTGTTTGCTTGGAAAATCTTTTTTTGCAATAGTTTTCACATTTTTAGCATCTCTTACTCCAAAAGCATCTTTTGGTTGTAATTCAATTTCCTGTGAATCATTTTCATATAGGCCATATAAGGTAATTTCTAGCTTCTGAGGAATAGTACCATCACCAATCTGGAGATGAATTGGCTTTTTATCAAAAGTAGATTCAAAAATTATTTTATCTTTACTAGAAATAGAGTAATGTAGATCTACCTTTGTATTATATTCTATTTTCTTTTTCATTAGAAATCAGTGTATCTATAATGATCAAAATAAACGCAAGTGAAATAAATACATCAGCAATATTAAATATACCAGGAAAGTAATACTCGTTATGATGAAGGATAATGTAATCAGTTACTTTATTATCAATAACTCTGTCAATATAATTAGCTATACCCCCACCAAGTAACATAATCCAGGAAATTTTTGACAATCTCGATACACATTTATTTTCATTTAGAAGTTTGGATATGTAAAAAATTAAAATTAAGATTACGAGAGTCATTAGTAGTATTAATGAATAATTTACAATCAGAGAATCAGAGTGTGCAATTCCAAAAAATAAACCTTTATTATAAGTTTTGCTAATAATTAAATGATGAAAAATTGATGTAGGTTTTATTCCCCAGTCGAATATTTCAATGGCATATTTAACAAAGAGGTCTACTAAGACTACTAAAAAAACTCCAGAAATAAACTGTTGATTCATTTAACCCAAGATTCTCACTTCACCGTCATCAAAAATATTCGAATAACATCTCTGACAAATTTTTTCATGATCAGAAATTGTGCCAACAGTTTCATCGTGATGCCAGCATCTTTCACATTTCTTCTCTTTACTTTTTTTGATCTTTATTTTTATTTCTTCATCTTTAGATTCAACTAGAGTGAATTTTGATGAAATAAATATGAATTTAAGCTCTTTTTGAAAATCTTTTAAGATTTTATACTTGTGAGATTCAATAGCTAATTCTATTTCTGCATCTAATGACGATCTAATGATTCCTTTATTTCTAGCATCTTCTAATTCTCTAGATATATACTCTCTTAGTTCGAAAAGTATATTTCCTGTGTCAACTTCACTATCTGTTAATTCAATATCAATCTCTCTCCATTGCTCTAAAAAAATTGTATTTCCATCATTCTTGTAGTATCTGAATGTTTCCTCTGATGTGAATGACAAAATAGGTGCAATAGCCAAATTCAAAAAATTAAGTATTTCCGAACATGAGGTTTGACAAGACCTTCTTGCCATAGAATTTTTCTTTGTTGTGTATAATCTATCTTTGATGATATCAAGGTAGTACCCTCCAAGATATACAGTACAGAAATTTTGTATATCCTGAACTATTTGATGAAATTTAAAGTCTTTATAATTTTGCTGTACTTTATTTTGCAAAAGTTTTGCCTCCCATAATATCCATCTATCAAGTAATGTAAGCTCACTTAAAGAGATATTTTTGTTGTCAAAGTCATTGATATTAGAGATGAGGAACTTAAGAGTATTTCTTATCCTCCTGTATGACTCACGTGTTCTTTTGATGATTTCATCTGAAATACTCATTTCCTTTGTGTAATCTGTTGTAGCAACCCAGAGTCTAAGAATATCAGATCCTTTCTCTTTGATGATTTCTTGAGGTGATATAACATTACCGAGTGATTTAGACATTTTTTGACCATTGGCATCGACAACAAACCCATGAGTAAGTACTTTTTTATAAGGTGCTTTCTCTTTGATTGCCAATGATGTTAGAAGGGATGATTGGAACCAACCTCTATGTTGATCTGATCCTTCTAAGTATAGATCTGACTGTTCAGTATTTTCTCTTTCCTCCATTACGGATATATGAGTGACACCAGAGTCAAACCATACATCAAGTGTATCTGAAACTATCTCATATTCTTTAAGGCTTTCATCAAAAATTTTAGTTTTATCATATTCAAACCAAGCTTCAATGTTGCCTTCACGAACGATATCAGCAGCTCTCTTCAAAAATTCTTGAATTCTGGGATGTAGCTCACCTGACTCCTTATGTATTAGAAGAGGTATCGGTACGCCCCAAAACCTCTGTCTAGATATACACCAGTCAGGACGATTCTTTATCATATTTTTTATTCTCTCTGATCCCCAACCAGGTACCCATTCAACATGACCAATTGAGTCGCTAACGATTTCTCTCAGATTATTACTTTCCATGCTTATAAACCATTGTGGGGTAGCTCTGAATATAAGAGGAGTTTTAAACCTCCAACAATGAGGATAGCTATGAGAATAATCTTTTACCCCAAGTAGACAATCGTTATTTTTTATACGTTCAATTATTGGTTGATCAGCATCCCTAACATTTAAACCTCCAAAATACTCAAGAGATTTATTGTAGAAGCCTTTCGCATCAACAGGATTGAATATCTCAAGATCGTTCAGAATCCCAGCGAGGTAGTCTTCTTGACCATGTCCTGGTGCTATGTGAACTAGTCCTGTTCCGGAGTCTGTAGTGACATGAGGAGCTATAATTACTGGGACTTTGACATTGTAGAAAGGATGCTGTGCTTCTAACTTTATCAAGTCCTTTGCAGAGCATTTTTTCACAATGTTAAATTTGACATTCAGTTTATTTTCAATATCCGGAAGAAGGTCCTCAGCTAAAATATATTTTTTTCTCCCTATTTGGGCCACACAATATGCTATATCCTCACCAACTGCTATAGCTCTGTTAGCAGGTAAAGTCCAAGGCGTTGTTGTCCAAATTACCAAGCCAACATTTTCTTCATCCATTTCTGAATTAAACACTGCATATACAGATTTAGATATCACATCTTGATATTCAACTTCGGCTTCTGCCAAAGCAGATTCAGACTCTATGCACCAATGAACTGGCTTTGAACCGAAATAAACATGATCATTAGACAATATTTTTGCGAAGCTCTCAATGACTGATGCTTCAAAATTTTTATCCATACTTAAATACGGATTACTCCAATCAGCTGTGACACCTAGTCTTATGAAATCTGACTTCTGTTTCTTTACTTGTTTTAGTGCGAATTCTCTACAAGCTTTTCTGAAGGCATTTTTATTATTTTTGAATTTAGATTTACCATATTTTTTTTCTACCATTAGCTCTATCGGTAAGCCATGACAATCCCATCCTGGAATAAATGGACAATCATAACCAAACATTGTTCTACTTTTTACAACAAAATCTTTGAGTATTTTGTTAACAGCATGACCAATATGAATGTCACCATTTGCATAGGGTGGTCCATCATGAAGTGTGTACTTATCTGCACCGCTCATCTTTGTTCTTATACTTTGATATAAATCTATGTCATCCCAAAATTTTAGTATCTCAGGTTCTTTTTGAGGAAGATTAGCCTTCATTGGAAATTTAGTAGAAGGTAAATTTAGAGTGTCTTTATAATCCATATTTAGTCTTTAGTATCTTCTTTGCATTAGCACTGTCATTATCCATTTGTTTTATTAGATCATCCTCGCTATCAAATTTTATTTGATTTCTTAGTTTTTCGTAAAAATACACTCTAATCTTTTTCCCATATATTTCTGAATCAAAGTTAAAAATAAAAACCTCTAATAAGTCTTTTTTCCCTGAAAATGTAGGCTTGTTACCTATACTGGCTAGGCCAAATTTCTCTTGTGTACCTTGAATAACCACTTTTACCAGAAATATACCACTTATTGGAAATGATTTACATATCTCGATGTTTGCAGTAGGGTAACCCAGTTTTCTACCTAGTTTTTCTCCATGAACAATATGACCATCCATACAAAACTTATTTATTAAATAACTGTTGGCTTTTTCAATGTCTCCATCTACTATGAGCTTTCTTATCATTGAACTACTAATTTTCTCATTATAGTCTTTAACGATACTTACTATATTTGTTTCAAACTTTTTTTCTTTCATTAAAGTGTCATAGTTACCCTCTCTATTTCTTCCAAATTTAAAATCTTTTCCAACAATCAAATGTTGTGTCTGAAGTTTACCTATTAATATATCATTAATAAACATTGAGGCAGTAATCTGAGAAAATTCTCTCGTAAATGGGATTTTGATTACGGTGTCTATACCCACCTCTCGGAAGTAGTCTAATTTATCAGTTATTGCCATTAATTTAAAAAAACCCTTTCTTTTAAAAAACTCCTCTGGGAGTGGTTCAAATGTTAGAACTACTGAGCTAATGTTGACTTTATCTGACAATGACAGTGTCTCTTTAACTAATTCTCTATGACCAGCATGGATACCATCAAAATTACCTATGGTAACTACTGATTTACTTCCAAGAGAATCTAATTTCAGTAGGTCATCAATTATTTTCATAAATCATTCGTCTAAAATTCGTTTTAAAAATTTTCATTGATAAGAAATAAGTCAGTGCTCCCAGTACAATATAAATGATAAGATACAGTCCTCTTAAATAATATTCATAAGAGATCCACTTATTTAATTCTGGCACCAGAAAAATTAACAACAGCGACATGAAAATGCTACTCAATAATGACTTAGAGAAATCACGATTTATAAGACAATTATCGCCAACAACTCCCTCTCTTTTTAATCTTCTATAAAGGAGTATTACCTGCAGCCATGCAGACAATGAGGTAGCTAATGCGAGTAAAGCATGAGCACCCTGAAATGGTTTATTCATATAATAAATGACAACAGAGAGATTCATTGCAATATTAAACATAACAGCTATAGCACCATATTTTACTGGAGTTAACGTGTCTTGTCTTGAGAAAAAACCTGTTAACAAAACTTTCATCAAGATAAAAGCGGGTAGTCCAACTGAATATGCAAGAAGGCTTAATGAACTCATGAGTGTATCTGTGATTTTGAAGTTACCATACTGGAATAGAGTAGATATAATATGCTCGGCTAAAACTAGTAAACCGAACATGGCAGGTAAACTGAAAACTATCGCAATCTTGATAGCTTTTTTTATCATTTCAGAGTATTCTGTCATGGAATTTTTTGAGTATTTTTCTGATAATTTTGGAAGAATCACTGTTGCAATAGCAATGCCAAAAACTCCAAGAGGTAGTTCTACTAGTCTATCAGAATAATATAGCCAACTGATACTACCTGCCACTAATAGAGAGGCAACGATAGAATCGATAATGAGATTTATTTGGACGACAGCCGTTCCAAGCATTGCAGGCAACATGAGTTTAAGAACTCTATTTACACCCTCAAATTTAAAACTTATCCGCGGCATAACAAATAAATCCATTTTGACAAGAGAGGGGATCTGTATAAGGTACTGTAAAATACCTGCAACAAGGACACCATAGGCAAG